>OJOQ01000002.1_pt1 | contig 114069 bp, 185 predicted proteins | sample 1598241 | NCBI WGS metagenome assembly OJOQ01 (sample SAMN03922466, study PRJEB24848) | human gut metagenome | isolation source: stool sample | host: Homo sapiens | place: Germany | collected 2010-11
AATTATTTAATGTTTGTTATGAAATATCAAAGGACATTAAAGACTTATATTATAGTGTTGGCAGAATACCTACACAAGAAGAAGTATTAAATGTAGTTAGAGAAGTAATGGTAAAATAGCCATCACTCTCTCTATAACAACGACAAGGAGGAAGATTATGAAATTAATTGATATGGTTATTAACGATATACCAAAAGTGGGTATTGAAACATACGAAACAAGCGAAATTAAATATGTGGCAGATAGCCGTGTATTATTAGATAATTTAAGAGATTTTGAAGTTGAAATACCTAATGATTTGTACGAAGAATATAGCAGAAGTTTTGGTAATGGTGTATTACAATATATGGAAAAATTAACAAATGTTAAAATGGCAGAGTTTAGTGGTTATAATACTTATAATTATAGTGGCAGAATTATGCACGATTTTGAATATAGAACTTATGAAATGCAAGACCATACTTTTTATGTAGCAATTTCAGTACATAGAGGGGGAGATATTCGTAGTAATTATACTAATTTTGTACTATTCAAGTTTGATAGTATAGAAGAGTGGCACACAATTATTGAAGATATTACAAGAGAACAATGTGGTGGTTGTAGAGAGATTAATGGAAAACATTATTACTATGATATGAGTATATTTGACGAGTATTTAGAAATATATTGTGTAGAAACACAAGAGCAGTTTAACATTTATGCTTATGACGACGAAAGTTTTGACAAAGAGATTAAGAATAGGGAGGAATAATTATGTATCAAGAACTTATAGATAAATGTAGAAAAGCATATAAAGATAAGAAGATAGCAGTTGCATATCATTATTGGGAGCAAATTCACGAGTTGTTATCTAATAAACTAGAAGAGTGTAAAGAGGACGGAGAACAAAGGTGGAAAGTGTATGCAGAATATCACGATAGTATAAATCAAATTCCTAATCAAGAAGTATATGATATTACTGATTATGGAAAAAGAATAGCACACGAACAAATGTTTAAGGAACAATTTAAAAATATTGACCTACAAAAATTAAGTGGTGGCGAAGATTTAGAATTGTTAAAAGAGTTTTGTGATTTTTATGAGTGGCAACCCGTAGACACTGGTACTGGTTTTAATATATTAGACCTACAATTACATAAACTTGTAGAGGACGAAGACTATAAAACATTTAGTGAGTTGGTAAATAGAATTGTGGGCAGAGCCATAGATTATTTTAGGGACGAACACGAATGGCAAGACAACGAAGACGAGTTAAATTATGGTTATGGACTTTATAATATAGCCATAAGACACAAAGACGGCACAAAATGGGAAGAGGACTGGTTAGCAGATTTTCATAATGAACTAGAAAGTTTGAAAAAAGATTTAAAAATTGCATAATTACTTCCCTACTTTATGATTTATGTGATATAATTAAAGTGTAAAGAGGAGGAAATATAAATAATTGAAGAATTAATAGAATATATCTTTATAAGAAATATGGTGGCAAATGTATTTAAGGAGGTAGTTGAAAATGACGCCAAAAGAAAAACTACAAATGATAGAAGATAAAATAAAATTACTTAATGATAATGTATTAAAATATAAAAAATGGAAAATTGCTTATGCAAATAAAGGTTCTAACAACTATTGTTTAACAATAGTGCTTAACAACGAAGAACTATTTTGTGGCAAGTTTGATACTTATGGTAGTGTATTAAGTTGTTTAGAATTAATGGAATTTATGTTTAGCAAGGCACTTGAAGAAAGACAAAAAGAAAGTGTAAAGAACAAGAAAAACAAAAAGGAGGAAAAGTAAAATGAAAGTAAAAATATTTAGATTTATTGAAAGTAAAAACTTATACGAAAACAACATAAGTAATCAAAAAGTAAATCAAGAAGATTTTGATAAATATGGAGATATTATAAATAATTTTATTGAAGATAAAGAAGTAATTAATATTGAAGTAAATACAATACAAGCAAAGTATCACAATAATTGTGGTTATCACGAAAATCATATAATTTTTACAATATTATATAAATAAAAAAAAGGAGGAATAGATATGAAATATACTTATGAAGACTTTGATAACTACACATTAGAAGAAAGTTTAGAAATATTAAAAAAGGAAACTAAAGCAAAAAAGATAGACGCAGAAGATTTAATTGTAGATATTGAAGACGAATTAAAAAATCAAGACGAAAGTGTAGCAAAATGTAATGAATTGATACAAGAAATTGTTGATAGAATTAATGAAGAATATGCTACAAAGTGTCCTTTATGTGGCGAGGAATTAAATTATAAAGAATATAATGGTACACACATTTATTATTGTGAGCCTTGTCCGTTCATAGGTTTTGAATATGTAGACCATAAAGACCTAGAGAATTTAACAAAGTGGTTAGAGGAGGAATAGTATGAAAGAGAAATTAATTGATAGATTATATGATTTTTGGAAAAGTTATACTGAATACTACAATCTTGACAACAAAAATTTAAAAGAAAATATTACACAAGCCGTAAATAAGGGCGAACAAGGAGCAGAAGAACTTTTAGATTGGTGTAGAGATGAGTTTGAATATTTCCAAAATAATATGTATACTGAAATGGAAGAAGACTTAAATAGAGTTTGGGACATTTGTAATTGGTATTTAGACTATACACAAAATAATAAAATAACTGAAAAAGATTTATTAGAATTAATAGAAAACTATTAGGAGGTAATAATATGAAAGTAAAAAGTAATAATGGAGGGTATTGTCCTTTTTGTGGAGAAGACAATTTAGAATATGGAGCAGTTAGATTTGAGGGAGAAATGTGTTATTTCCCTTGGAAATGCTTGACTTGTAAACACGAGGGAGAAGAATGGTACTCTTTAGAGTTTATAGGACATAATGTTATAGACGAAAACGGAAATAATATAGAACTTGACGATAGTATGATTGAGGAGGAATAGATATGTTTAATTGTTGTATTTGGGACATTAAAGATTTAGCAGATAATAAAGTAATAATTGATTTAGAGATTAGTAATGACGATAAGGCTATTGATAACTACGAGTTTGAATTAGACTTAAATAAAATGGGGTTGAAACAAGACGACGAGTTTGCAGTAGAATTATACAAAGACATAAGACGATTTATCAATAAATACTACGAAGAAAACAATAAGATACCTACGAGTGAAGAAATCAAGAATGCAGTTGAAGTAAATTGGTTAGAAACTAAATTATGGATTGAATTATAGGAGGGAATTATGTATTTATTATATGAAAGTTATACTGACGAGTGTAGAAACTTAAAAGATTTATTAGTAAACACTAAATTAATAGCACTATATAACAACAAAGAACAAGCAGTTACGGAATATAACAACTATTTGGAAAGAACTATAACACAAAGCGACGGCGAGTACGACTGGTTCATACAAGAAGTTGATTTAGATTTATTAGAAAATAAAAATATACTTGGTGCTTGTAGAGTTTATAACGAGGGCATTGAGATATATGACGATTATTATATGATAGTTTTAGAAAAGATTGAGGAGGAGATTAAAAATGACTAATAAAGAAATATTAGCAGAATTAAAAAGAAGTTATGAATATTTAAGAGATATAAGAGAAAATGGTTGTATAGACCATTGTTCGGGACAAATGGAAGAAAACATTAGTAAATTAGATAATGCAATAAGCAATGTTGAAGATATATATTATGACTTCTATAAAACATTAGATAAGGAAGATTTAAGAGTTAAATCATTAGAACATAAAGTTGACGGCGATAAGGTATATATATGTCGTTGTGTTGACGGAGATTATGAAGTTGGTAAAGATTTAAGTTGTATGACTTGCTTTGACCTAGATTATTTTTGGTACGAAGACGAAGATTTTATAAATGAATAAGGAGGTATAATATGAATAAGATAGAGATAGAAAACAATTATTATAATTATAAATTTGACATTTACAAAGTTGAGGTTGGTGTGTTATGGACTAAAGACGAAGAACACGAAGATTATGATTGTTATAATAGTGTTTATGACAAACAATATGGTTATTATGACGAAAATGTGGCATTTAAGTTAGATTATAATAAAGCATTAGAATATGCAAGAAATTATGTTGAAAATGGTGTCAATGGAACTTATGCTATTATATCAAAGATAGATTATGATAGTGAATATTATCATAAAAACGACCTAGATTGTATGTTTCAAATGTTGGAAAATATATTAGGTGGCAGTTATATTGAAGAATATATTGATTTATTTGGTAGTGAATTATATGACATTAAAAATGTTGTATATAGTCTATGTAAAGAAAAAAATAAAGAAAACCCATATTATCTTGGTAAAGGGAACGGAAAAATCATTGAAAATTTTATTAAAAGTTCTAAATAACAATTATTATATAATATAATGTAAGTGTAAAGAGAAAGGAAGATTAAAATGGAAGATACAAGAAAATATTTTGATTATAAATTAGCATACGACGGCTATAAAAAAGTAAAAGAATTACTTGATAAAGGTGGCATACAAGCAGTAATTGATAATGACGAATTTGATGTGAGTTGTGGTGCTACTATTGAAGATTGGAAAGAAAATGGTTATATACCTATAAATGCTTTTGGTTACAATGCTACTATTTTTATAAGTGATAAAAACTTTGATACTAATAATAAAGAAAATGATTGGTATGTAAGTGGAGAAGTTGATATTTATAGTTATAGTGGTGGCGACGATAGTATTTTTATTAATGATATTAGCGATATAAAAGATAGAATAATGAACTTGATAAATTATGCTAAAATTAATAACTACACATTAAATGACCTATATGCAGAATATGATAGTTTGATAAGTGTATTAAAAGAACTTAACGAAAGTGAGGGGTAAAATGGAAAGAATGTTTTTAAAAGATTTAGTAGATAGCAACGGAGATAGAATAGTACATTATACAAAGTGCAAAGACGAAAATAAATATGTAAGTGTATTTAATTATAGTGCAAAATATGGTGGGACATTTGATAGTTTTAAATATTATAATGATTATGTTATAGAGTTAGGAGGAAAAACAAATGAAAGATAAAATATTTGAAAAAATGCAAGAGTATGGTTGGAATTTAGGAGATAATACAAGCGAAGATTTTAATAGAGTATATGATTATCATTATGACAACCTTGATAAGTGGTATGATTATATTAGTGGAGAAGATTATGATTATACTATGCAAGATATAAGTAAAAGTGAGTTTAGTGATTTTGTAGATTTTATGAGCGACTTTTTAAGAGCATTTAATGAAATTAACAACAAGAAATCTAAAGAAGATAAGATTAGAGAATATATATTAAGTAGAAATATTCAATATGATTTAGTTGGAGAAGACCTACTAGAAATCTTGAACGAGGAGGAATAACTTATGTATACTACTTGTAGATTAAAATGGGTTGACGACGATACCGAGTTTGTAGGAACAATTAAAGCATTTGATTGTAGTGATAGTGAAAAAGAAGACGAATGTATTTTCTTCTATGGACTTTCAAAAGACGATATAGAAGAATGTATTAAAAACAAAGATATAATGGAAAACGAGTGGCAAATATTAGAAATAATAAGTGTTGACGATAGTATTTAGGAGGGAATTATGAGATTTGAAAATTATGCAGATACATATTATTATAGTGTGTTTGTGTTGGGTAGAGATTTATTAAAAGGTATATTACCTTATGAAGACGACCTAGCATACGAATTTTGTAAGAAAGTTGCAGTTGACTTTGAAGAAAGTGATTATAATGATAGTTCAAAAGGCTTATATGAATGTTTAGAAGAATATGTAAAAGACAAGTTCTATTTAAAAAACGGAAAGATAACTTGGAAAGGGGAAGATATAGAATGATAAGTATTCAAAAAGGTTTAGAAGACTTTAACGAATTAAGAACTACTATAAAGGGTGTGAAAGACATAAATACATTGGTAGAATTAATTTATGATAACCCTAGATATAATATTACGAACGATTTAAGAGATACTAGAGGTGTTATAGATATAAATTATAAAAGTATTTGTGCTACTATACAACAAAAAGAAGATAGTTTAGTAGTGTTAGGAGATGTGGAAGTTTGGGACAATGACGGAAATTTAGACTTTGTGTTAGTGAATATGTATAACTATGTTAAATATAACACGGGCATTAGTGAAGATGGCGAAGTTTATGTGAAATCTTCCCACCCATACGACGAACAAGAATATTATTATGCAGTAGGAAATAATATTTATAGAAATGGCAAATTTATAGAAAAAATAAAAGAAAGTGAAGACCATTATATTGACGGCATTGACGAAATAATTTTGAGATTAATGGAATTAAATAGACCATTAAAGTCAATTATGTGTTATAATTAAGGAGGAAATATGACTAAAGAAAGAAAAGAAAATTTATTAAATTTTATAAATAGTGCATTAGAGCATTTAAACAACATTAAAAATGATGTAGAGAATAATAGATTAGTAAAGGGTTTGGACTTGTTGTGTGTCGAAAGAGATACTGATATGTTATTAGAAATGATTACAGGAGAGGAGATAAATGACAAATTATGAATATAGAAGATTATAGAGCAGTTAGAATTAATGATTGTGGGGACGAAAATGTAAGTTATGGTGTGATTATGTTAAATAACAAACATACTATAAAGGAATTTCAACAAGCAATTAACGAAGTAAAGAATAAATATTTTGACGAGGGAGAATTAGACTGGCAAGTTGACGATATATTAGCAGACGAAAGATTAAATGAATTTGATTGGTTTGAGATACCTTGTGATTGTTATGATTATGTGGAGGTGTAAAGAGAATGAAAGAAAGCAAAATTGAAGAAAGAATAAATGAAATCAAAAAGCAATTAGAATATATTGAAGAAAGAGATAAGATTTGTTGCACTTTTGGTTGCAAAGGCGAAAAGGAAGAGTTACTAGCAGAGTTAGAAGAATTAGAGAATATGGAGGAAGAATAATATGGAAACAAATAAAGTAATTAAGTTAGGAAAAGAAGTTTATCTTACTGACCCTTGTTATGATATAACAACTTGGTGTCAACAATTATTAAAGAAAGTTAAAAGTGGAAACTGGGTTGTTGATTATGAATATAATGAGTTTGAAGACGGAATGGAACAACAAGTGATATTAAGTGTAGCACACGAAGATTATGGTATGACTATATTTAATGATTATGACGAGGTGGTAGATAGTGCGTCTTTAGGAGTTGATAGTGGTACTATTGGAATATTTGATAAAGATTATTATGAAAAATATCATTTTGAAAATAAGATAGACGAAGATTGGTATGACAAAAATATTTGTGATTTTACTAAAACTTTAAGAAGAGGTGCTAATATAACTGACGACAATGGTGTGTGGGTAAATACAAGTTGTGGCGACGGAGAATATGTAGCAGAACTTTATATGAAAGACGGAGAAATTTGTGGTATAGAAATCACTTGTTAGGAGGTAAAAAATGGCAAACGAGAAGTTGACTAAAAGTTCTCTAGCAAAGGCAATGGGTATATCAAGACCTACCCTAGATAAATATTTAAAAGAGGGCTTTCCAAAAATGGAAAGTGAACAAACAATGTTAAATGCTAGAAAAATAGAATTGGGTCGTCGTAAAATAGAAGTAGAAAACAGAATAAGATTATGTAATTACGACCTAGAAAAATTAAATGACGAATTAATATATATTAACAAAGAATTAGAAAACACAGAGGAGGAAAAATAATGTTAGATTTATTAATTATGTGGGGTTTAAGTGGACTATTAAATGGAATTGTAAAGGACGACGACGAAGAAGACGAGAGAGGAAATTAACTTATGAATAACACCGATTTTATAAAAAAATATGGAAAGTTTGAATTTTATGAAATGTGTAAAGATATTTCACAAGACTTGGCTATTGCAAGAGCAATGAAAAAAATTGGGGGTTATAAGGTAAGTAATAATAAGAAAAGAGTTAAATTTTATAGGAAAGACAAAGATAGTGTGTATGTAGATTTTGCTACAATATTCACACTAGGAATAGATAAATTAAACAATTATATAGAGGGGAAATAGTATGAAGAAAGTAGAGTTATGGGGTTATACAATTTTTGAAAATGGTAAAATTATAGGTTTAAGTGGAAAAGAGTTGAATAATAATAAGCAAATCTCTATAAAATGGGGAAAGCAGAAGAAGAAAAGAGTAGTGAATTATGCCCGTTTTGTATATTATGCTTTCAATTTTAAAAACTTTAATTTCAACGATAGGACTATAATTATTCAACATATTAACGGAGAAGAAAAAGATTGTAGTATTAACAATTTAAGACCTTTTAAAATCAAAATGATTAAGCAAGGCGAGAATAGTAGTTCGGCTAAATTAACTGATAAAGAGGTAGAAGAAATTAAAGAAATTTACCTAAAATCAAAAGAGAATAGGTTGCAAAAGAATGACCCTACAACTAAAATTAGTTATCGTAAGTTGGCAGAAATGTATGGAGTTAGCCACACAACGATTGAGGGTATCATTAAAGGCGAATTTAGAAATAAAGATAATTATAAAATAAAGTAAGGAGATTTTTATGGAAAGAAAAATTACAAAAGAATTAATAAAATATTATTTAGAAGAATTAAAAAAATGGAGTAAAGCAGAATTAGATAAAGAAATTCAATTATTTAATCAAGGTTATATTAAAGACGACGATAATTATAATGAAGAAGACAACGCATATTTAGTTAATGATGTTATAACACATTATAGTATTCAAGGTCGTAACATAATAACTGATATGTTAGTATCTATGATAAATAGAGAAATTGATATTGATAGTGGTAGCACTATAATAGCCGACGCAATAGACGATTATATAAATGGCGAATTAAAAATAAATAGTATGTATTTGTTGCTAGAAAAGTTTGCTATTATGGGAAATAATTGCACACCAGAAGAGGTAAGCAATTGGAATGAATTATACGCAGAATTAAAGGAGAAAGATAGCAAATGATAGAAAATGTTGAAGAAAATACATATTTTAAAAATGTGGTAAAGGACGCAGTTGAAGAATTGAAAGACAAAGGAAATACTTATGTGTTCTTTCAAGAGCAAGTTGATGCAGTAAAGCAAATAATAAATAAAGAGGTTAAAGTTAGTTTTGACGGAACTTTCTATAAAATTGTATTGATTAAGGAGGGAAAATAATGTTAAGAGTAAAAAATTATAATATTAAAGAAATGAATATAAGGAGTTATTCAAATAATAACACGGCACTAGAATTAGTATGCGAAGACGGTACACCATTGGCTATTATAACAGTCAACCTTGGGGACTTATTGGAAAAAAATATGGCTTACATTGACACCAATAATTGTTCTTGGGCTGAAGACTTTTTAATAAACAATGATTTTGGGCTACCGACGGGAGAATACAAAGCTAGTGGTTTTTGCATTTATCCCCTATATCAATTAGATTTAGAGAAAATTGGCAAATATAACTTGACAAAGTAATAAAAATATAGTATTCTATTAATGAAGATAGAGGGAGGTGAAATAAATATGAATATGGAAATTTTACTAAAAGAATTTAAAACTTACAAGGTTGACATTGAGGGTAGAAATAGTAATAGTGTAGACTTATATATCAATCATATTAAAGAATTTTGTGAAGAAATGAATATTAAAGATTATAAAACTTTCATAAATGTAAACGCACAAATTATCAAAGACTGGCTTTCTAAACAAGTAGATAAAGGAAATGAGCCGTCTACTAGAAATAATAAATTAAGTGCAATAAAACAAATTTATTCATATCTTGAAACTGAAAAAGATATATTAGTTGATAGAAAAATTGGAAATATACCTCTTGCAAAGACACCACATAAAGAAAGAAAATATGCAGACGGAGATATAGCAGAGCAAATGATTAGAATGTCGTCAAATGAAAGAGTGAGGGCAGGTATATCGGTAATGCAATGCACTGGAGTTCGTTTTAAAGAAATGATACAAATTAATTGTGCTGATATTGAAAGAGGTTTTGCAGTTGTTGAGGGTAAAGGTGGAAAGGAAAGAACTATATGGTTTACACCATCTTGTGCTAAAATATGTAAAGATTTTATTAATAATAAAAGGAAACATATTGTGGAAAGAACTGGAGTAAAGACAGACTTGTTGTTTATTGGCGACGAGGGAAATGTTTTGACAAGGCAAAGTTTTTCAAAAAGTTTAAAAACCTGTGCTAGTAGAATTGGTTTGTACTGGAGCGACGAAATGTCCCCACACAAATTAAGACACGGCTTTATTACTGGAAAACTTAATAAAGGAGTACCTATACAAGTAGTGAGAGATATGGCGGGGCATTCAAATATGGCTACTACAAATAACTATTCTCACTCTAAAGAGGACGCAATAAAAATGGCTATGTTAAATGAAGACGCATTTAGAAATATAGAAGAAGACTAGGAGGTATAAGAATGACGGAAACGGAACTTGATAAAGTTGGTATAAGTTTGGAAGAATTGTCATATCAAATGGAAGAACAAGAATTAGAACAAAACGGAGGAGAAACGGAGGAAACCGACACATCTTTCTCTCCTATTGTTTCACAAATATTAGGTGTTGAGGAAATGTTAAAAGATATAGATGATTATTTTAACGACCTCCCTAATTTACAATCACAAGTAGATGAGGAGTTAAGCGACTTACTACATTATATTGAAAACAATAATTTGTCGGCTAAAGAATGTGCTAAAATGATTAAGTTGATTAAACAAAAAAGATTAATAAGAAGAGGTTTGTGTAATGATTATGAAATTAAGAAAACATATAGTACACATAGAAATAAATTAGCAGTAGAAACACAAAGACCATTCTTTTTAACGGAAATACGAAAAACAACAAAGAAACTTAATCAACAATATAGGTATCGTAGATTTGGTTTAGACGCAGACGATACGCAAGAACGAAAAGTGCTTGCAGAAAAAGAAATAAAGAAATTATTAAAATAAAAGAGAGGAAATATTATGAGTATATTTAAAGATTTTTTTGGAGAAGGGGACGAGGACACTATACTTGAAGAGAATAAGCAGTTAAGAAAGAAAAGAAAACACGATAAGGAAGATTATAAAAAGTTAAAAGGGGAATATGATGATGTAGTTAAAAAATACATTAGTCTATTAGAAGAAAAAGGAAAAGGCTTTGACCAATACATTTATTATCACGATTTGTATGGCGAAACTTATAATTTAACAAAGGAACAAAAGAAAGAAATAGCAGAGTTAAAAGTGGAAATAAGAGCCTTAAATGAAACCTTGGAAGAAGTACAATCAACATTATCAAAAAGAGATAAAGAGATTGAGCGACTTAAAAAGAGTGCCGAGAAACAAATAAAGGCAGATGTTAAAGAAATAATCAAAGGAGCAGAGAAGAATGAAAAAAATAAGAAATAATGTATTTGAAACCAATAGCAGTTCTACACATTCCATAACAGTTGGCGAAAATAAGAACGGGAAGTATGATATTCTTCCTATAACAGTCAACCCAGATTGGTACGGGGAATTTGGTTGGCAATTTGAAACTTGGGACACCATAGAAGAAAAGTTGGCATATATGATTAGATGCCTAGTGTGTTACGATTTCAATGAAAAGAATTTGCAAGACAAAATAAAGCCAATTCAAGAAAGATTGCATAATCTAGGAATTGATTTTGAATTGCCTACTTATGAAGAATATAGAAATGGTTATGTAGACCACGAAGATTGGTATCAAGAAGAAATAGAAGAAATATATAAAGACGACGATACATTATTAACTTTTCTACTAAGTGATAGTTCTTATATAGAGGGTGGAAATGATAATGGATAATGAAATTACAAAAGACATACAACCTCGTAAAGATTTTTACGCAAAAGAATTAAATTTAGATAGAATGAATAAGGTATTAGAATATGTTATTAGCACCTTAACACTACAAGAAGTATTAAAAATGATTAGAGAAATCAGTTATGATATGGTTTGCTATTATGGCGAAGATTTGTGTAGTAAAATATATAAAGACAAAGAATATAGCAAACTCAATCAAGAACAAGCTTGTAGGTTACAACGATTATTATCTAGTGCCTGTGATTTGTTTGGACAATCGATAATAGACAAAAGAGAATTTGATGAGGGGTATTTACATCATTGGTTAGATGGTGGAGCAATGGAATTAGAAATTGCTAGACTAAAAGATAAAATAAAAGAATTAAATCAAGAGATTGAAATGTTACAAGAACAACAAAATTAACGGAAAGAAATGGTGTAGATAATGGAAAAATTTCAAAGATTACAGGGCAATGACTGGCATTTGGTTAAAAATAGTTTTAGATTACTATATACTTATAAGAGTGATAATGGTAATATTAAAGGTATTTACACTGATGGTAAAACCAAAATTAGTCATTGGCTAAATGATGAAGAAAAATTTGAACAATTACAACAAGAAAATAAACAACTAAAAGATAATTGGGCTGAGTTAAAAAAATATATTAAAACTGAAATACCAGAAGATGTGTTTATAGATACCGAATGGTTCGTTGCAATTTTAGATAAAATGTTAGAACTAGAAAGAGGTATAAATGATATTAAAGATTAAAGATAGAGTTAGATTGATTAATGGAACTATTGCAACAATAGTTGATATAAAAAATGAACCAATATCTTTAAATAAGGTGTATTTAATTGATAAGCAATATAAAGGTAAATATGACGATGAATATGGTTATAACAGAGAATATTATAAAGAGGGTACTTGGTTTGTTTATCTTAGTGAAATAGTAGAAAAAGTTAGTTTTAAAATAGGAGAGTGATAAATAATGAAAACAATTAGAACAAATACTTTTGAAACAAATTCTAGTAGTACACATAGTATTACAATCTCAAAATATCAAAAACCTAGAGAAGATGATATACCTAGAAATTTAACTAGAGATACTGGAAAGTTATTGAGTGTAGTAGAATATGGAGATTGTGGAGGTAGCGACGAAGAATATGCTTGCAACACACTTCGTACTGAAACAGAAAAATTAAGTTTTATAATCAATATGATTGCTAGTGTTGTTGAGGATACACACGACGATATGTGGGATTATGACAGAAGAAATGAAAAGGGTTACAACGAAGAAGTATTTGAAAAAATGATAAAGACAGATTTGTTTATTTGGTTACAAGAGGCAGTATTAGAAGAAACTGGCACTATGATAGATTATGTCCGACCAGAAAATGATTGGTTCCCATTTTATGAAACTACTTACGACGAATGTGTTGGTATCAAAGAATTGTTACAGGTGTCAGATAAAGAAAAATTTAAAAATAAAGTAAAAGAAATAATTTTTGATAAGGATATATTTATTGATAATGAGGTATGCCCTTATGGAATGGAAAGATAGGTGCATAACAGATGAAAACGATTAGATATGGAAGTTTTGAAACTAATAGTTCAAGTACACACGCAATTGTAGTGCCTAAACAAGCTAATAATGAGGAATATGACTTATATGATAGTTTAGACCACGATTATGCGTTTGGCAGAGAAGAATGCCGTTTGTGTGATAATTGGGACGAAAAATTAGCGTATGCTTATATGATGTTGATAAATAATTATGAGTGGTCGCATTATGACGATAATTGGAAACCACAAGATGCTACAAATAAAGACGAAATTAACGACTTTAAAAAGCGAGTGATTGCAATATGGAAACAATTAGAAACTAATAAAAGATACAATCCTACACCACAAGATGTATTTGACTACATCGACAGAAAGGGTGACGATGGAGATTTAACTGGCAGTGATACTTGTTTAATACTAAAGGAAAGATATGGAAATTACATAGACCACGCAAATGGTTTAGACGGTACAGACTTTGTTGCAAGATTAAAAACTGATGACGAATTTGTTAAAAGATTTATTTTTAATAGAGATAGTTATATAACAATTGGTGGTGATGAGTTTAGGGGTTATAACATAAAAACTATTGGCTTTGAATATGACTACGACAGTGAGGGATGTTGTGTAAATGAAAATTGGGAAAAGCCACCAGCAGATTGGTTTGATAAAGACGGTCATATAAAAGATGAGTATTGGGATAGATATTGTAAAGAGTACCCATATGACAATAGTGACTTCTGGAAGAAATTAAAAGAGTACGAAAAAAATAACGATGTTTATTTGAAAGGAAATTAAAATATGAAAAGTTATATAATAAGCGAAAAAAGTTTAAAGCAATTAATTGAAGACAGTTAGGAGTTAACTAGACTTATAAACAATGGTGTAGATAACTGGGAGGGTTACTATGAACCAGATGAAATGAATGCAGATGAGGATATAACCCCAGAAGAATATATAAAAAATAATTTTAAGGAGGCATCAGAAAATGAAAATAATTAGAAATAGAATTTTTGAAACAAATAGTAGCAGTACACACGCACTTAGTGTTACCAAAGGAGACCATAGTGATTATTTATCACCTAGCGATACATTAGTTGTAGAGTTTATAGATACTGACGATTGTAGAGTTTTATCTACTCTAAAAGAAAAAGTATCATATTTGGTATCACAAATTATAAATAGATACAAATGGGATGTATATGATTATGACGACTTAAAAGAACAAGTGGAAAAGTCATTTGATTTTAAGCGAATTGCTGATTTCGTGATGTCAAGGTATGGAAAGAAAGTAGTGTTACCAAAAGAATATAAAATTAACAGATGGACTGATGAAGATGGTGATACATATAGTGATTTAGAAGATATAGTAAATATTAATCACCAAATAATATGTTCTAATTTAGATGAATTACTAGAAGATTTGGTAAATCACGACCGTAATTTATTAGACGAAGTATTAAGAGAAGATACCGTTATAGAATTTGGGAGGGATTAATAATGAAGACAATAAGATATGGCACATTTGAGACTAATTCTAGTAGTACTCACGCACTAGTAATTCTATCAAAAGAAGATTATAAAGCGTGGCAAAATAATAAAAAGACATTAAACCTTCATTCTGGGCAAGTGCAAGACTTAACCGATGAAGATAAAAAAATTGTAAGAAACGAAGATGGGTCTGTTGATTATGACGGACAACACTTTGAAAGCGAATATAGTTTTATGGAAAGCGATTATTATTATGTAATTGATGACGATAACGCATCGGCAGAGTATGTCGAGAGTTTTGCAGAAGTAGAGCAAAAAGAACTAGGTAATAATGTTATTATGAGTATTTATAGAGGAGATAGGTGGTAATATGAGAACAATAAGAATAGGAACATTTGAAACAAATAGTAGTAGTACACATTCAATAACAATGTGTATGGAGAGTGAGTTCTTAAAATGGAAAAATGGTGAGATGTATTGGAATAGATGGAATGATGAATTGGTTCCTAAAGAAGCGGTGGAAGATGAATTTCTAAAAGAAAATACAGGAGTTAGTAAAGAAGACCCAGATTTTAAGGATAAACTTGAAGAATATCTAAATGATGATGATAAGACATATTATACATACGAGGAGTTTAACGACTATGATTATATAGAATACGAAACATATGTCGATAAATATAATACGCCAAATGGAGATACTGTAGTTGCCTTTGGTTATTACGGACAAGACTATTAAGAATAAGGAGGGATAAAAATGAAACAATTAGCACATTATAAAAATGGAAATTATTTTGTAACAATATTTGATGATGGGACTAAAGTTAGAGAAAACAATTTAGATTTCTTTGAGGCAGATTTTCCAGAGTCAATGGACTGCAAAATCACTAACAGATGTCCTTTTGGATGCCCTATGTGTCACGAAAAATCAACACCAGATGGCAAACACGGAGATATTATGAATACTGAATTTATAGACAAACTTCGCCCTGGAACTGAGATGGCAATAGGCGGAGGAGCCGTTACAGGTCATCCAGACCTTATTCCTTTTTTAGAAAAATTAAAGGCAAGAGGTGTCATACCTAGTATTACGGTCAATCAAAAAGAGTTTAAAGGGCATTTAGAATTAATTAACAAGTTGGTAGAAGAAAAATTAATTTATGGTTTAGGTGTCTCATTCACATCATTTGATGACGAATTTTGGGATAATGCAATAAAAAATAATCCAAATTTAGTGGTTCATCTTATTGCTGGTATTCACGGTGGAGATGTATTTGATTATTTCGCAAACAAAGGTGTAAAAATATTAATATTAGGGTACAAAGACTTTGGACGAGGACACGATTTACTAGAAAAAGCGAGTGCAATCATCCAAGTACAAATAGATTGGTTAAAAAATAATTTATCTAGTTTAATGGGGAAATTTAAAGTTATATCATTTGATAACTTAGCGATAGAACAATTAGCTGTTAAAGATGTATTAACAGATGAGCAATGGAATAAGTTTTATCAAGGGGATGACGGCACACATACGATGTATGTTGATTTAGTAAACAAACAATTTGCAAAGACATCTACATCCGTTGAACGTTATCCACTATTAAGCAATATTGATGATATGTTCAAAATAATAAAAGGAAGTGAAAATAAATGACAAGCAAAAAGAAGATAACCGAAGTCAACGTTGAAGAACTAAATGCTACTCAATATTTTAATTATTTAAAAGAAAAGAAACAAACAGTAACAGACAAAGATTTAAAAGACCTTTATAATGGTTATTTACTATTAGTAGAAAAATATAGCATAACTGGTCAAAAGCGTGTTATTGAAAAGTTAAGATTTTTAGCAGACAACATTGAAAAAGAGATGCAAGTAGTTGGTTTAGGTATTAATTCATTTGTGTATAGAGATGATATTGAAGATTATATTGATAACATTTCTAAAAATGTAGTTAAAATTATTGAATTGGAAAATTATCCTAGAGATATACCAGATAATATTGTACAAGTTATTGCTAAGACAAAAGATATATTTGATAAAATGTATGTTGTCTTTACTGATTATACTGGAAAGGCTGAAAAGGAGGTTGCTAAAGAACGTAGAGAGAAAGACCCTATGTTGTTTGGGACATTTCAAAAGCCACGTACTGACACTCGAAATGGTGGTGTAGTATTAAATGACCGTTTTTATTTTTTAGGCGATTGGGAAGATGAATATTGCGACCTAACAATGGATAAATTCTTACAAGAGGCTGGCAAAGAAAAATTACAAACAGTGGTCATACCTACAAATACCGACGAAATAAAAGAAGAATTAGAAAGACTTGATGATAATTTAAGACGTCTAAATGATAAAGAATTTAATAGCCTAAAAAGAAATAAGAAGTTTTCATTAAGAAGATTATTTAGAAAAAATGAAAGATAATGTAGATTTAACATCTAATAGAGATTTTCGCATAAAAGCTGTAGATAGTCAAAACGGTAATGTATTTTTAGGCTTTATGACTAATGCGGAAATAATTAAACCTGATTTCTATAGCAATAGATTTGGGGTTCTTCAAGACGATTATTATATTAGTAAAGATACTGGAGGCATCGTGCAAGGAAATGCTACGGAAAGAATGTCTAAAAAATTTGCTAAAGAGTTTTGTTTAGGGAACTATTGTGATTGTTGTGGTAGGGAAATCAAACCTTATATCAACGATTGTTTATGTCCTCGTTGTTCTCAAAATATGGAGTTTCCTATAGAAAATTTATTTTCTGCAAATAATTTATAAAAACGTATTGACTTAATGCGTTTTTTTTGTTATAATTTTAATAGATATGATAGAGGGAGGCTATATAATGGCAAAATTAAATATAATGATTGGAATACCAGGGAGTGGAAAGACAAAATATGCAAAAACTGAATTATTAACCGATAACACCGTATATTTATCTAGTGACGATATAAGAGTTGATATGTTTGGTTTTGAAGACCAAACCCACAACGCAGAAGTTTTTGAGAGAATGAAAAGAGAAACTTTAACAGCACTACAAAATGACTTTGATGTTATATACGATGCTACAAATCTTAATAAAAAACGTAGGAGTGATATAATAAAGAGGGCTAAAATGTGTGATGCTGAAGTTAACGCTTATTTATGTTGCACCCCTATAAATATAATATTAGAAAGAAATATCACTAGACAAGAAAGACAAATACCTTGGGACAAATTAATTCAAATGATACAGAGTATAGAACCACCAATGTATTATGAAGGTTTTGATAATATATATTTAATAGACGGCGGTATGTATAATGATGTATACGATTATAATTTCTTAATAGACGATTGTATAGACTATAAACAAGATAACCCACATCATTGTGAAACACTAGAAGAACATATAAAAGCAGTCGTAAAGAGAGCAGAGGATTTAGGTAAAAACTTAAAATTACGTATTGATGCTGAAATCTTAAGACAAGCAGCTCGTTATCACGATTTTGGTAAATTATACACTAAAACATTTAATGATACGAAAAACTGTTTTGTGTATTATGGACACGATAAAGTCTCTACTTATTTATTTATGTGCCACGTGAGAAAACAAAATATGAGAGATGATTTGGATAGAGTGCGTTTATATGATAGTTCATATCAAATTGGAGCCTTAATATTAAATCATATGGAGTGGTATCGTAGAGAAGATATGACACCAATTAAAGAAATGTTTAATGATGATGACCTATATCATATGTTAGAGTTATTGCACGACGCAGATATATGGGGTAGAAATGAGAATGCTTGTCAGTTAAAAGAATGGAGGGAAAATGATGAAGAATAAAAAGATAAAAACAATAGATATAGTTTTTGAAAATTGTGAAGTATATAGCTTAACACCAAAGATGATAGATATGTGTGTAGTTAATGATGTAACAAGAAATATTGGAGTTAACGTATTTCAATATGAAGATGGCGAAGTGTACGAAAGTGTATCTTGCAAAGAAATGTTACTGTCTATCAATCGTAAAGGGTTAACGACTATTGGAGGCTGGGATGATAAAACTTTATTAGAAGATAGAATTGAAAATAAAGACATAACACATTTAGACATAATATATGAAGATGGTTCTAATGATTACATTAGTGTCCCTTGGATGGATAAAGACGGAAATGAGTATATAAATGCACTTCAAAATAATCTATATTATCAACACTGGTTCGGCGATGGTGGAGAAAGTTTAGTAATAATTATTAATGACACACCATTAACATTCAAAGAATTGGAGGAGAAGTATGGCATCCGTTAAGTTAGAGGTTGCTACAGTTGGTACTGAAAAGGTGTATTTTGATATTAATGATGTATTAGATATATTTGTTACAGGCAATAAGACTTATACAATAATATTTAGAGATGGCGAATTTTGGGTTAATACTAAAATGCGAAAAACCGTTTATGATAAATTTGAAAAAATAAAAAAGAAAAGAGGTCAAGTTGATAATGTGTGAAAAGTGTGGATTACCAACTAATGTTGAATTAGGACAAATATTATTCTCTCCAAATAAAATACAACAATATGATTGTCCTGGTTATGTTGTAGCGTTACTTCGTGATATTGCTAGAAAATTAGATATTACAATGTGGAATATTACTCAAGAAGAATATGACAATCCTTTTGATAACACTGGTAATAGTTTTGTTTGCGATGTATTTGAGGTTCACGCATATAATTGGGATGGCGAAACGATACAACCATATAACTTTAAATGTGGGGACGTAGAAATTTCTTGGTATAAATATTGTGGTCGTGGTTGTACAATGAATAGTCAACACACTATTTATGAAATGATTGATGTGTATAATAGATGTATCAAAAAGTTAGAAGAAATGAATGAGGAGGCAGAAGATGAAGATTGTGACTAATAAGGGGAATTGTATTCAATGTGGTGCTAGTACCAATATACAACTTGATTGTGGTAAGTTTGCGTGTATAGGTTGCTTAAATGAATTAGGGAGAGAAACTAAAAATGTTAGAGAATATTTGGAAACGTTTGCTGATATATTTAATAATGATTTTATGTTTCATTTTTTAGAATTACTTAACGTTATGAAGTTCAATAACATTACTAGTGTCGATAGTATAATAAACACACTTTCTGCCATTCAACTTCATAATGAATATAAAAATGGCACAATTAGTGCAGAAAATAAGAAAAAAATTGAAAAACAACTTGACATTTTTGACTTTTTATGATATAATACATTTGTTATAATAAAAAGACGCATAGAGAAGTGTGAAAAGCGAAGAACTTGTAAGTCGTCTATTCTACGCAACCACCTGAATTTCTGGTCAGTAGATGCGTGTGTTCAACAGGAATTGGACTATACAAATGTGGTACAGAAGTAGCCCTGTGATTAATTGATAGAACCAGATAAGTCAATAAATCTTATTTCCTGTTGCTTTTAGGGGCATAGTATAATGGTAGAATAACGGTCTCCAAAACCGCTGATGTGGGTTCAATTCCTACTGCCCCTGCCATTTGGTTTGTTAGTCTAGTGGTCACGACACCTGCCTGTCACGCAGGTAGCACGAGTTCAATTCTCGTACAAACCGCCAATATTGGGGAATTAGCTCTAATTGGCTAGAGCGACTGCCTTGCACGCAGTAGGTTGTGGGTTCGAGCCCCACATTCTCCACCATTTCGGGAATTAGTTCAGCTTGGCTAGAACGCTAGTTTTGGGAACTAGAGGTCGTAGGTTCAAATCCTGCATTCCCGACCATTAATTTTGTAAAAAAGGAGGATTAATTATGAAAATCAGATTACCAAAGACAGAAAAGAAAGTAATCGTTGATGAAAAAAGAAGAACCGTCACTACATTATTATTAGGGACTAATGAAAACCCATCATTAAAATTCGTTGGAGTGGCAAAATGTTCTCCAGAAGATACTTTTGATGTTGAAATTGGTGCGAAAATCAGTTATAGAAGAGCTAGACGTGCAATGTTAGTAGCAATTCGTAATGAAGTTCGTGCAGAAATCAAAAAAGGCGAAGAATATGCTAAAATTCATCAAGATATTTATAATGATTTAACAAAATCAATAGAAGAACTAAAACAAAGTATCTATGACATCGTAGAATAATTAATTCTTCTTTCTTGGTTAGATAGCTCAGTTGGTAGAGCACAAGACTGAAAATCTTGGTGTCCCTGGTTCAATCCCAGGTCTGACCACCATTTAGTAATTTATATAGGTTTCGTATCAAGGGTGGCAATCAGTTTTGCCCCAAGTGCCGACTAATCTTGTAATATTGATACGAGTAAAAATTAAAAGCCGATAGTGATGTTGTACGTACCTTCATCTATACAGTTTATCCTATTTTATGCCGACATAGCACAACGGTAGTGCAATCGCCTTGTAAGCGATAGGTTCCCCGTTCAAATCGAGGTGTCGGCACCATTTTAATGCTCTTGTGGCGGAATAGGCAGACGCAACGGACTTAAAATCCGTTGGGAGTAATCCCGTGATGGTTCAAATCCATTCAGGAGCACCAATTTTTATTTTAGAGGTGTTATAATGATTTGCAAAAAATGTAATGTTGACAAGTCTGATAGTGAATTTTATAAATATAATCGTAGAGGTTCTATAAAACCATATGGTGTATGTATAGAATGCACGAAAGCTAAAAGCAAAGAAAAATATAACGATAAAGTAGAAGCAATTAATACTTTAAAATCAGCGATAGGATGTAGAAAATGTGGGGATAAACGTTATTACGTATTAGACTTTCATCATAGAAATCCAAAAGAAAAAGATATTGTGATTTCAGACTGCACCAGAAAATCATTAAATGCTTTACTCAAAGAATTAAAAAAATGTGATGTGTTATGTTCTAATTGTCATAGAGAATGGCATCATTTATATAATACGACTAACATTTCATATGACACTTGGTTGAATGAAAACATAAATAAGGAGAATAAGTATGAAAGATAGAAAAATCGAGGTTGATGGTGTTGTTATTAGAGAAGGGCATATTAAATGTTTATGGCACGGCACACCTGGTTTTGGAGAATTAGATATTTATTCTAATTTGGAAGACCCATATGAAAATGGTTGTGAAGGTGAAACAAGAAGTTTTCAAGTCACTACAGAATGTATGGGGAAAGAGTTTTATCAAGAAGTATTAAAATCAATGATAAAATACTTGGAAAATAACTCTATAATCATAGAATAATTTGGCCTCTTCGGCAAGTCTGGTTTAAGCCACCACCCTTTCACGGTGGTATCGTGGGTTCAAATCCCGCAGAGGTCACCATTTTGTCTTAGTAGCTCAGTCGGTAGAGCGGTTGGCTGTTAACCAATAGGTCGGAGGTTCGAGTCCTTCCTAAGACGCCATTGAAAAAGTAGGAGGTTGAAACAATGGGAGCAATATTAATTATTATTATTTTATTATTGTTATTCATAGTTCTGGACGAAGATGTGGTTGTGAGGGACACTAAAAATAAAAAAGAAATCAACCTCACAGACAAGTTAAAAGAAATAATTGAAAAGATTAAAAATAAGTTTTAACACCCCTCGTATTTAATTCATACTAAAGAAGGGCTCATACAAATAGGAATTGTCTGGTCAAATGTGTATGATGGTCGCAGACAAGTAAAGGAAATTGAGATAAAAATACATAAAAGAGTGCCTATTTATTTTTGACGGGAGTTGATAGTCCCAGCCTAGCTTCGGCGACCCAATGGGTAAAACACAAAGTAGAAGGAGTTAAGCATCGCCCACTTTGTGGGCATCTATCACTTATGTGGGAATAGCTCAATTGGTAGAGTCTCTGCCTTCCAAGCAGACTGTTGCGGGTTCGAGTCCCGTTTCCCACTCCATAATTGCGGGTTTAGCTCAGTTGGTTAGAGCATCTGCCTTACAAGCAGAGGGTCTGCGGTTCAAGTCCGTAAACCCGCACCATTTCGGAGAATATTCACGTAATATCTAGCGTGACCCTGGAGGCAGGGTGTGGGTAATACGACAACTCGTCTTGTGTTATTGGATTATATAATATAGTTACACACAAGAGAGGAAACGTGGGAATAACCACCTTATTGGTGAAAATCCAATTTCTCCGACCATTAATGTCCAGTTGTGATAATTGGTAGTCGGGCGGTCTTGAAAACCGTTGGTCAGAAATGGCTTGGGGGTTCGAGTCCCTCACTGGACGCCAAAATTTGTAAATAATGCTTGACAACTAAGTAATATTATGATATTATATAGTTGACAGTATGATATGAGACATAAAGAGTTCCTTTATTACAATTGATTAGGTAAATGGTTTAGATTTACTCTTCGTCTCAAATATTGTATTTAATAGACATAAGAACTTCCTTTTTATTAACGCAGAATGGTTTGGTTGGTTCAATTCCAACGATTATTAGTTCTCGTCTATTCAATTTGATTATTAGGCATAAAGAGTTCCTGTTTATAATGCATTGTAAGCCGTAGGTTATGGGTTCGAGTCCCATATCGCCATCACTGGCGATTAGCTCAACTGGGTAGAGCAACGAATTAGTTACTCTTCGCCTTTTAATATAATATAATTACGTCATAGAGGGTTCCTTTCATACTAAAAAAGAGGACACTGGTATACGGTGGTTCAAATCCACCCTCTTCATTTTATGAGGAGTAGCCAAGTGGTTGAAGGCACCAGTCATAATATTACCTTCCGACGTATTAAGTAAAAAAGGAGAATGAAAGAAATGGAAAAAGAGGTATTAAGATTATTCAAAGGTTTTTTAGGAGAAAAATCTAATAGTGTTTCAGAAGAAGGATTAAAATATGGTTTATTAATCCCAAGTAGTGCTAGTGAAGCAGTTGTTAAAGAGGCTATCGAATTATATGGTAAAGACGGTCAAAAATGGAACCAAGCATTCCATAAAGATTTTGAAATAGTTCGTAACGCACCTATTGAAGATTTAATCGCTCAACAAATTATGCACTATATTACAACTTATGGTTTTGAGAGTTTAGGTATTTATCGTGAGGATTTAGTGTATATTCCTAAAGAAAAGTTAGAAATTCCAGAGTTAGATGTTGATAATATTGAACTAATTACAATTAAACCTTATACATCAGAACAACTAACTGAAAAATTAATGGGACTTTTAACTAGTGGTATTGCATTGTCTGAACAAACGGTCAAAGATGTTATGGTCTTATCAGATTTTATTGACAAAAATAGATTTGACGAAATTGTTAATAGAGAAATAAAAACTACCTTATATGATAAATATAACATTATGCCACGTAACCCAGAAGAGTTCTTGAGATTTTTATTATTTAAACTTACAAATGGTACTTTAAAAATACAAAATGTAGATACTATTAGAGCTATAAAGAAAAGTGATAAAGCTAAAGCATTAAATATGTTACAACTATATGTTATCAAAACTCCAAATGGTTATGAAAAGTTATCTTCAATATTCTTAAGAAATAAAAATCTATTTCTTGCATTAAAGATAAAACAAGATGAGTGTAGAACTGAAAAAGACGAAGTTACTCGTAAAAGCATTAATGCACTTATCAATAAATTAAGAAAGATGGCTAATAATAATCACAAGCCACTAAAAAGAAATATTTTAGATTGCTTGACTGATACTAATGTTAATATTAACGTTAATGAGTTATGTAGTGCTCTTGATAATGTTACTATCTTTAGAGAGATTAGAATATTAAACGGGGTATTGTATAGATTATATGGTAATAATAATGTGGTATATAAGATTAGAAATGGTAAGTCATACGTTACAAGCCTGCCACCAAAAACACAAGCATATATCAAAAAATTAGAAGATATTAGTCAAATTATTAAGACTCACTTGGTTGATAGAATTTCAACAAATGTAAAAGGTAAATATATATACATACCAAACAATATTACATACGCAGCCCCTACAAGTGAAAAACAATTTAATGGTAATATTCCTGCTGGTTCGTATATTGAAGTTCCTAGAATTGATGATTTGGTATATGGTGTTCATTGGACAAATTTACCAGGCGATGGTAAATATCAATCTCGAGGTTTCTATGGTGAAATAAAACCTAATGGAGAAGAAAGAGTAGACCTTGATTTAAAACAAATGAACAAGAATGAAGTGTTTGGTTGGGATGCTTCTTATAGAAGTTCTGCATCAGATATTTTGTTTAGTGGCGATATTACAGATGCCCCAGCACCAAATGGAGCTACTGAATTGTTCTATGTAGGACGTAATTATGGTCACGGTGCATTCTTAATTACATTGAATATGTTTACTAGTAATACTAAAGACGTACCATTTGAGTTTGTTTTAGCAAAAGCTCCTGCAAATTCATCTGCTATTCGTAAAAATTATGCAATTAATCCTAACGATATAATCGAAAAGATTGATATGGAAATAAAGAATACAGAAAGACAAAAGGTTCTTGGTTTAATTACCATAGGAGATACTGTAAAATTCTACTTCAACGACTTTAGTGCTGGTGGTGATGTTAGAACCCCTAGAGGATGCAGTACATCTACTAGAAATAGTATTACAATGGGCTCATTTGATTATCTACGCACATATAATATGCTACAATTAAAATTAAATGACTTATTAAAAGATGCTGGTGCAATAGTTATAGACCAGCCACAATATAGTATTATACAAAGAACTGTAATGTCTGATGGTACTTCACAAGACAGTATTCAAACAATGGATGCCGATATTGATTTATCATTAAGTAATATAACAAAAGACAGCCTTATACATTTATTAAGTGGGAATTAATTTCCCTTCCTTGCACCATTAGCTCATTTGGTTAGAGCGTTCGTCTGATACGCGAGAGGTACTAAGTTCGACTCTTAGATGGTGCACCAGAAAAATGTTTTCATTTCATTTTTTACCCCTTTACACTTATGGCGTCATAAGAAACTTTGGGTTAAGTACAAGCCCTTAAAGCCTTATGTATAAGTCCTATCCCAAGAAACTTTAGAAGCCTTGGGAAAATATTTATTGCCTGGTAGCCAAGCTGGTAAGGCACAAGACTTTGACTCTTGGATTTCGCTAGTTCGAGTCTAGCTCAGGCAACCAAAAGAATATGGAGGTATATTATGAGTAATTCAAAACCCGTTGTCTTTTTAGATTTTGATGGAGTTGTAGAAACTATATATTGGGAAAAAGATAAAGATGGTTCTTGGTCTTTCAATATACATAAAATTGGTCGTGCATCTCTTAATAATAAACAAGCAATTGGGTGGCTTAATGAATTATATAATAAAATACCTTATGATATAGTCGTTTCTAGTTCTTGGCGTATTGGTATGACGTTAACGCAATTACAAGACCTCATTACTAAATCTGGGTTTAATCCTAGTATTAAAGTAATAGGTATGACGCCAATATTATATCAAGCACGAGGACTAGAAATACAAAAATGGATTGATGACAACAATTTTAAAAACAAATTTATAATCATTGATGATGACTCTGATATGTGCCATTTATTGCCTGTGTTGGTTAGATGCGATTGTCAATTAGGGTTTACTATATATGATTATCAAAAGGCATTAAGATTGTTAGGAGGCGACAATAATGATTAGTTATGTGTTTGTTGATATGGATAATACAATAGCAGAAAACATCACCTGTAAAGACATAGAATTTTGTGATGGGATGTATATTAATAAACGTCCAATCCAAATCGTTATTGATGCACTAAACACTTTATATCCTAAAGCCAAATTCATTATAATATCTCAAGTACAAGGAGGAGCCTTTGGAATAAAAGAGAAGATAGAATGGTTGAACAAATACTTTCCTAACACTTCTCAATCATTTTTCTTACATCCTGGAGAACGTAAGAGTGATTATATTGAATGGTTCCTAAAAATAAATGGAATAATGAATACTCAAGTATTATTAGTGGATGATAAAAAAGACATATTGTCATCTATGTCGTCATTAGGAATTAGTGTTAAATATCCTCAACAAATTATTTGTGACTACGAGGAATTAAAAAGGGCTTCTTAGAGCCGTTTTGGAACGTCTAATAGTTTATTATGGGTTAGGCAAAGTCCGACTGAGTAAGGCAGGTTTTCAGTTGGTTTCAGGGGAAAAAGAATTATCTTTTGCGTGGTTGCTGATGTAAAGAGCAGTCGACGGCATTTATGTCGGCGACCTAGTTTTCTCTATTTCTACTCGAGTAGGAAGACGAATTTGAGAGGTTATAGTCGGTCGCTAGTACCTGTTTAAATACTTAAACTAGCAGCACTACAGTGGGTTAGTTATCACCCTCCAACCTCATCCCTTCGTTAAAATTAGGGTTTGGACATATTTTATGTCCAATATTATCGCGGAGTAGAGCAGTCTGGTAGCTCACTAGGCTCATAACCTAGGTGTCACGGGTTCAAATCCCGTCTCCGCAACCAATTTGGGCGGACTCCGAGATACTCAATTAAGGAACAAAATTGAGGAGGATAGTTTGACTCTATCTATGTCCACCATATATGCTCAGAGATGTGGGTCACACTGACGAGTGTTACCGTTCGACTCGGGTATGAGCTAGTTTTGGATATTTCTATAAATATTTGGTGTAGTACTGCATCTAATACGAAAAAATATCCACCAATGCACCTATAGCCAAGTTTGGTTAAGGCAAGGGACTGCAACTCCCTGAACATAAGTTCAAATCTTATTAGGTGCTCCAATATGTCGATGAGTATAATAGTCCTAGGCAACTAAGCAAGTGAAATTCTTGCCCATCGGCTCCATATGCAGGGATAGCTCAATGGTTAGAGCACACTCCTTATAAGGGTGGGGTTATAGGTTCAAGTCCTATTCCCTGTACCAATTTTTAAAAAAATAAAAAGGCATTGATAAACAATACCTTTTTTTTATTATATATTGTAATAAGGAAGAGGAATACTGCATCATAAATTCAAAAATATTAATCCTCAACTAATAGAGTACTCGGTTCTATCGATTTTGTTTCAAAATACCACAAATTATAATAAAACATAAATGAAATATAAAACCAATTTTTTCAATAACAAATTTGTTGCCGAAACGTAAGAAAAAATATTTTAGATAATAATTTACCATATAGAAATTATGAAATTTCCTCTTTCAAATTACATACTCAGTATAACATAGTATTTTTGCCTTGTCAATACTTTTTGCAAAAAATAATTATTTTTAAACACCTCTTTTAAGGCTATTTTTAGCCCCGTAGGGAGGTGTTTTAAATTTGTAGTATAATTATTCCAAAAATACATTTACAAGCGTCATTATTGACGTATGATATAGCATATAACGTATTATACGCATTATTTTACATTGTTCGTAAAAGTGCAATTAGAGATGTTATTTTGTTATGATATTTTAATAATATATTTATAATTTAATAACATTACCACCACATAGCACCAAATGACATTTTAAATAGGTCAAATATTTCATTCTTCATTGCTTCTAAATGTTCAACATCAGACCACATCATTTCGTAATAGTCATTGTTTATTATATAATCTGTCAACTCTATAATTCTATCTATAACTTGTAATTGAGTATATACATTATTTTTATATTCAAATCTGTAATATTCTAGGTCTACCATCTTTATAGCTTGTTCTCTATACTTCTTAAATCTGGAGTTTAACCATAAAATAAACTCATAATTCAAATTCCAAGTCTCATCGTCAGACCAGCCTCTGGTTCTTTTTTGAAACCAATGTTTTATATTTCTTATTATAATACGTAAAGACATTTCTATCTCCTCCTTTAATCTGATAAGCCTTTGATTTTTAAGTACACGTCTAAAATGTCTGGATTATTTAATAGCATTTTGTTTCGGTCTACTTTATCTAAGAACATATCAATTATTTCTTTCTGTCTTTTGTTTTCTCTTAATAGGTCATCATAAGTGGGAACTTTATTTAACCTATCGTATGCAGCCATTAAATCGTCTACATTCACACTACCATACGTGCTCACTGCGTTGTGTGTTTCTGTATTTGTTAGTTCTAACATCGCCTTTAAAAGGTCTTCCTTACTCATTCTTCATCCTCCTTATTATTAGTATAATTATATCATATTTGTGGTGTGAAGTCAATGTAAAAGCGTAAAAAAAAGAGGATTTATCATCCTCTATTTGCTTAGAACTTTTACTAGTTCATCTTTTTTCATATTATAGTAGCCTTTAATGCCTTTTTCTTTAGCCATCTTTTTAAGGGTTAATATGTTTTCAGACGAATAATCAGTAGTTGGTTCTGTCTTAGTTTCTTTTACTTCTACTTTGGCTTTTTCTATTTTCTTTATGAACTCATCAAAAGCAATTTCTAATTTCTTATCTAATTTTTTATTACGTAATTCAGTACGAATACTGTCTACAATAATACTAATCACAAAGATAATCATTAGAGATAAAAGTATGATAACTAAGATACTTTTTATTGTCTCCATTATTTTCCTCCTTCTCGTAATTAATTAGATTATATCAAAAACAAGTGAGGTTGTCAATATAGAATTTACTTTCCTGTGCTACCTAAGCCACCAGAACGTTCTGTTTCGATTTCTTCTTCGTCGTCTACAATCAAATATTTAGTAAAAATACCTTGAGCAATTTTATCTCCAGCCTCTATTTCATAAGCAGTGTCTGTTGGGTTGTATAATTTAATAAATATATGTCCTTCGTTGTCAGGATTGCCATAATAGTCAGCATCTACTATACCAACAGTATTGGCTAGGCGGATACCAGTCTTAAATCCTATACTACTTCTAGGATAAATTGATAGTATTTCATCATCTTCCATCATAACTTTAATACCAGTAGGAATTTTAACCATTCCGTGAGAAGGGACTGTTACATCAATAGGACTATAAATGTCGTACCCAGCAGACTTTTTTGTGCTACGTTTTGGTAAAATACCGTCATATATTGTAGCCCAAACAGTTCCTATAGTCTTATTCCATTCTTTATCGCTAACTCTTTCAAATTTACGCATCCTTTTTTCCTCCTTTTTTAACATCTTCTTCTTTTAATAAATCATTTTTTATCCAAGACAATGTTCTCATAGAATATTTGCACTCGTCTGTTATTCTTTTAATACTATCAAGATTTTCTTGTGTTACTCTAATCAAATCAATTGTGGGAATTGTATCAACACTATCTAATAATTCTTTAATGTTTTTGACCATATTGTCAAATTCTGTATAGTCTTTATTGATTTCTCCTTTATCATCTTTATAAACAGTAGTTAATGATGCCATAATATCAGTTAGTATCAAGGCACATAGTTGATTATCTATTCCCTTCATAATATTTTCAAATTTTTCATATTCTTCTGTGATTTTTTCTTTCATAACTCTCTTCCTTTCTTACTTTATTTTCTCCATATAGTACACTAAAATATGCATTTACTGGAGCAAATATGCCTTATTTTCACCTCTAAATATCATTATACGGTATTTTCTGGTGAAAATCGAGCATTACCAGCCTTTAAACTGGCTTGTATATCTATAATTCTTTGGTTCGCAGAACCTCTAAATTTAAGACCTCTAATTTTCTTATCTAATTCAAAATGACCATCTACCAGTACATTGCATTGTCTTAGCAATTCTAATTTAATAGGGTCTTTGACTATTTCTTCATAAGTATAGCCACTATATACCCACACATTAAGTTCTGGTTTAATCTTTTTGTATTCTAATATCAATTCTGTTAATTGTTTCGCTTGTATAAATGGCTCTCCACCACTTAGTGTTAAATTACAATGAGTATTTAGTTCTTTAATAATATCTTGTATAGTATAATCTTTGCCGTTATTAATATTCCACGTTTCGGGATTATGACAACCATAGCAATGATGAGGGCATCCTGCTGTAAATATTACATCACGAATGCCTACACCATCAACGACGCTATTATGAGCAATACCCATAATTTTAATATTTGTCATTTTCATCACCAAAAGTCTTTTTAGTGTGTTTATATCTATATTTTACTTCTTCTTGTTTCCCTTTATTAAAATGAGATACATCTGTAGTTAAATAGCCTGTTACACGAGCCAAATGTTCGATATTTGTACTATGACAAATTGGACATTCGTCAGCTATGTCATCACTATAACCACAACCTAAACAAGTATCAATAGGGAAGTTAATTGCAAAATAAGGTACATCATTATCCATTGCGTAGTTAATAATTTGTTCTACGGCTTCAGGATTATCCATAATTTTGCTTTCAAATTCAGTATAAGTAATACAACCACTAGTTCCGTATTTGCATAAAGGAGCCTCTATATCAATTTTCTTAAAGACGTCAACTTCTTCCCACACAGGAACGTGAATACTATTGGTAAAGAACTCTTTATCTGTAATATTAGGAATTTCTCCAAATTCATCACGTGTTCTTTTACATATAGTATAGCAACAACTTTCGGCTGGAGTATAATAAACACCAAAGTTTAAATCATTTCTTTCAGATGCTTCTTTGCAAAAGCTACTAATATGCTGTACTAGTTTTGTTACAAATTGATGTACTTCTGGGTCTAAATGGTTCTTACCAAACAACGCTTGACACATTTCTGCGATACCAAGTACGCCAACTGCTTGAGAGCCGTGCCTCATAGCACTAGCAATGTTTTCACCATCAAAACCTCTGATAGTTTCGTTTTTATACATAAATGGGGCAGCTTTTGGATTTTGTTTACAAATATGATTGTAACGTGATACTAGGGCTTTTTTCACAATAGCCAATACCTCATCTAGTTCCTTCCAAAAACCATTTATATCGGCTGTTTTACGTGTTCCTAAAGCAATTCCGTGTTTTAAACCAATCTTTGGTAAATTGATAGTAACGGGGCTTACATTACCACGTCCAACCTTTGAATAACCAAAACCGTGTCTATCGTATGACATAGCAGTTCTACAACCCATTGTGCAGTTGTAAGTATCAGGATTTTCTGGGTCTTCAACATTACCACTAAAGTCACAGTTTACAAAGTTAGGATAAATTCTCTTACATAATGATTTTATTGCTAGTTGTTTCAAATCATAATTAGGGTCTCCTGGATTTGCATTAATACCTTTTTTATGTTGAAATATAGCAATAGGGAATATACTGGTTCTATGAAATTTGCCAATACCATCTAAACTAGCCATTAATAGCCATCTACTGACCATTCTACCTTCTTCACTAGTATCTCTACCAAAATTGATAGATGTAAATGGTAATTGACTACCTGCTCTACTTTCTAAAGTATTTAAGTTGTGATATAAACCTTGAGCAGCTTGCATACCTTCTCTTTCTAACATATCAATAGCATAATTGTATGCCTTTGAATATTTTTCTTGTAATTCTTTATTTCCAACACGCCATTCTTCTTCTGGTGGTATGTAGCAATTTAATGGCTCTTCATAAACGTATTTCAAACCATCTTTAAAATGTTTTTTAAAAGACATCGCAACAAATGGTGCTAAATCAAAATCAATATGAGCACTTGCTACGCCACCAAATTGAACTTGACTTTGGCATTGAAATATTACTGCTACTTGTTGCATTGCTGTACTAATACTTCTAGGTGGTCTTACGTCGCCGTTTCTAGTTGTAAAACCATCTTTAAATAGCTTTGCAAAATCTATAAATAAACAATTATGCATACCTGTTGCATAGTTATCCATATCGTGAATATAAATACGGTTATCTTGAAATGCTTCCCATACATCTGGTTCAATAAATTCATCTCTTGCAACTTCTTTTAATAAGATACCAGCAGCTTCAAACTTTCTGCCACCAAATGAGTATTCATCCACATTAGCATTGGAATTTTGCACATTTGAACAATTTAAGACTTCCATTATTTTCTTTTTTGTATCATTTTTCATAAATATTCCCTCCTTCTTTATTGTTGTAGTGAAGAGATTATATGTTATCTATAACCTCTTCATCTTCTAATACTAACACATTAATCTTTTTAGAGAGATTAGTTGTTGCGTCTATTGCAATAACTCGTCCATCCTTTCTTTTTAATATGTCAAAACTTCCTTTTAGGTTTCTATTTGGTGAATAGCCATACATTTTTCTTAAAGTAGCTGTCCCAAAATGACCAATTACGACAGTCTTATGTGTATTATTTATCTCTTTTTCAAAAAAACTTCCATCATCCCACATTAAGGCGTCCCAATCTGTAAAATGGTATCTCTCACAATGTGGCTTATGCCAATCTTTTGCATTTGTATCTATTGCCCCGTGAGTAAATATATAGTTCTCTGTTTCTAAATAATATGGTCTTGTATTTAGCCACTCTAATAACTCTGGGAACTCTCCATTTATTTCTTGTCTAGCTCTACCAATCCAGTCTGCAAAATCGCCATAGGTTGGCTGGTCTATTTCTCTTAATACACAATACATCTCAAATGGAGCTGTTTCGTGTAAAAAGTCAGCCATAGTTTCGTTTGTCCCGTTATTATAATAGTTAAATGGCGATAAGATTGTACCATCTAAATATCCCGTAAAGAAACCAGTATGATTACCTTTTAGTACAACTGCACTTCCTTTATCAGATAATCTTTTTAAATATTCATATACTGCCAAAGCATTTCCTCCACGGTCAAAAGCATCTCCGACACTAACCAATAAATGTTCTGGATTGTCTTCATCAAAACCAGCCTCTTTTAATCCTTTAATTAATATTTCATATTCGCCGTGGATGTCCGATACCGCAAATATTTTTTTCTTCATAGTCAATTCCTCCTTACTTACTAAAATTTTCTACGTCTCACATAGTCGTCCTTTATTAACAACCTACCCTTTTTACCTCTATCTGACGAATGCTCTCTTTCAAAGCACTCTAATATATCTCTTATTCTTCTCAAATTCTCTATATCAAGACAACCTTTGATATTTTGGTCTATCATTTCACTAGTAATAGCCATAAACATATCTAAGTCTTTTGCCTCAATCAAATGTAAATAATCGTGCGACGTATTTTGATTAAGAATAGAGCCATTCCATTTTAAATAGCCTTCTCCAAGACCTAAAGCCTTACAATTTCTTCTAGGGACTATCAAATGATGAAAACTTAAATCTTGTTTGTTTTTAATTTCATAGCCCATAAAATCATAACCCAACTTCATTAATCTGTACTCTTTAATCATTTCTCTAGTAATTTCTCTCATAAAAGAACCTCCTATTTATAATAATCTAAGAAATTCTCCTTGTGTTCCACTGATAATTCTTTTATAACTTTATCTGCGGCATCATCGCAATCACTTGAAACCATCATATCACATAATTCTTTAAAAGCGTTTTGTCGTGCTTCTATTACACCACTAATAATGCCAAATCTAACAAGCTTGTAGATAGCTGTTTCTAACTTCTCACATATTTCTGAATTAAAATTATCTTTGCCATATTGTTCTACAACATCATCCTTTATTGCGTTAGTTTTAGTATCATATAGTTCAGCCAATTTTCTGGCTTCTTCTAATTCTATTTTGCCTTTTTTAACATCTATCATATAGTTTCTAAGTTCACCATTGTGATATATAATGGCATCTTCAAACTTTTTATTTTTCTCAAATAGATTTTCTATCAAATGTGTTAATCTGATTATACTAGCCAATTGTTTAGGGTCATAACCAAATTTCTTAATTTTTTCTATTGTTGCTGGATATTCGTGTTCTAAAGCACAAACTTTTTCTTTACTCATACCACTGATACAACGTGCTAACTGTGGTGTATTCATTTGAGTTATATCATCTCGCATAGCAATAATTTCATTGACATACGACTTGTATTTAGGATTAATCAATTTATATTTAGTAAATAGTATTTCTATATAAGATTGGTTTTGCTTTTTCCACATCTCCATCATTACTCTTACATCTTTTACATCGATTTGTTCTCCTTCAAAATCGTATTTAGTTGATACCATAGCAGAACCTTTTATAAGATTGTCTAGTTTTGGAATTACCAAGCACTTAGTATCTACATCAGACATATAATCGCTTTCATAAATATCCAAGTTATAATTCTGACTACCTTGTAAAAACACTCCTACTATCTCATAGCCTAAAGACTCAATATACTTATAATGTGCCTTTAAACGACTTTTTATATGTTCCTTCTTTTCTTTATCAGTCATAATATTACTCCTTATTTACTCTTATTCCCCTTTTTTAAAGACAATACTTTATCACGATACTCGTTATATGCGTCATATCTAGCCATAATGTCAGTTTGTTGTTCTGGTGTTAAGTTTTTAGAAAAGTTTTCATAAAATCTACAATCACTAAATGGTTCTACACACGCCCCACAACGAATACATTGAGGCACACACGCCCAGAAAACATCTTCATCATATTCTCTTATTGCCTCTAATACAGACTCCCAATATTTTTTAGTGGTAGGGTCTGCACAAGTGCATAATCTTTTTGCACTAATATTAATAAGTGCTTGAATATTAGCGTCCATTTCCATTGGCACTGGGTTCATTTGGCTTCTTTCTTCCCTGTTAACGCCAGTACGGTCTGTTCTTTCGGTTCCTACAAACTTTTCACATCCTTCGTGGTGTCTAGCAAAATGAGTGCTAATAGCATATGGGATGGCATCCCATTTCCAGCTTATTTCACTTCTTCTAATTGGAGAATGCTCACAAATTAAAAGTTTTCTTCTCCATTCTTTGCCAGGCATTTGCTTTGCCTGTTTACTAATTGTTGTCATACAAGCAGATTTGATACGAAGCCAATCTACATTAAAATATGTTATTTTTGCTGAAGTATTATATTTTTCCATTGTTTATTCCTCCTTATATAATAGATATGCTGTAACTAAATAGTACATATCATCATTTTTTAAATATGTCTGAAAACGAGTGTGAATTTCAAAACATCGTGGTTCATAATATACTGCATCAGTAAAATCATCATAACGTTTAATTGGTATGCATAACCACTTACCATCTTGGGATTGCGTACCTTTTAAACATTCCTCGCCATCTAAAGACCTATTTTCAATATAGACATAAAATTCATCTTCACTATCTATAAACCCCTGCTCTTTTAATCTTTTTATTAATTCCTTGTATTCCCTCATTATCTTTTACCCCTTTTTAATTTGAGATAGCATTTCCCACAGACACCTTCATATCTTGCTGAAGTGGCTCCATCTATTATAACTTGTTGTCCATCAAATACTGGTATATCATCTTGTATTCGCAGATTTTGAGTTGCTTTAGCTCCACATTTACAAATAGTTTTTAATTCTTCTATATCATCTGCTATTTGCAATAATCTTGTGGAACCAGGAAAACCTTGCATTCTAAAATCTGCTCGCAACCCATAACATAAAACAGGGACGTCGTATTCTTTTGTAATGTTATACAATTCATCAACTTGTTCAGGTGTTAAGAATTGAGCTTCATCAACAATTATAGCATCAGGTTTTATAGGTTGCATTTTTTGTAATATTTTATCGTCTGTCCCTAATAAAATATCTACATCTCTATCTAACCCAATCCTACTAACAACCTTGTTATCTCCTTTGGTATCTATTTGTGGTTTAATTAATACTATGTGCATTCCTTTTTGTTCGTAGTTATATGCAACTTGTAGCAATGCAGAAGTCTTACCACTTCCCATTGCTCCATATCTGAAATAAAGTTTAGACATAATTACCTCCTAATATAATTTTCCAAGTCTGACTTTTCAACCCACATTGCTCTCATAACCCCTAATAAAGCGTTACAATCATCCAAGGCTCTATGTGAATTTTGTACATCTTTAACGTCGTATCTCACAATCATATCACAAAGTTTATTACCTCTATACAAACCAGTTCTATCCCTAGCAACTTCTAACATATCTAATACTGGGTTCGTAATTTTATAACCTGGCGACATTTCTTCCATAAATGCCCTTACAAACTTCATATCAAATGGTGAATTATATGCCACAATTAATGTGTCGCTATAATCCCCAAAAATGCCTTTTAGGAGCCCAAACAACTCTTCCTTAGTAATTCCATCCCCCTGACACATTTCAGCTGTTATATGGTGAATATCACTATTTAAAATAGGGTATTTGTTTTTGACTAATACATCTATATCTTCTCGAGATGCAAATCGTTCTTCTCCTTCTTCTTTAGTAAGCAATATTCCTCCAAGTTCTAGTATCTCACCAAATGGTTGAGGATTTAAACCACTTGTTTCTGTATCGAATATAAACATCCTTTTATAATCTTTAAACATCTGTTTTGTCTTCCTTTCTTTCTTCAATTCCAATCTGAATAGCCAAGTTTGAGATTTGTATTCTTCTCACTTGTTTCTCTAACCAATCCCCGTCTAATCTTTCTTCGTTATTGAAAGCACTAAAAACGATTGATGGGCACGTCGTACCTTTAGCCCATTCGGCAAACTTCTTTCTGTCATCCCAATTACGAGCATCCATATATCTTAAATCGCTCTTAACTGCTTCAAACCAAACACAAAAAGCCCTTCTTACTTCATCAAATTGAGGTCTATACTCTGGAAATGATGATAAGACATCATCGTCTTTTTGGTCTAATATCATTAATAATATTTTGCGTGGGGAGAAAATACCATTACCCTTCTGAAAGAACAATTCCATATACTGAGTTGACTTCATTTTAACTCTAGTTTTCAAACTCTTATCTGAAATTACATATCCCTCAAAATGTTCGTGCTCTTTAGTAAAACTATTTACCTCTTTTTGCAATTCTTTCATTACTTTTTTAGGGTTCTTATTTACTTTTACAATTTTACATTTAGGGCGTTTACATTTCTCTACACCAGCACAATCGTCATCAAAATATGGCATTTCTAATAAAGTATAATTATCACGACGTCCTAAATAATAAACGTCTTCTTTCTCATATGGGACAATTACCTTATTCTCTAATCCAATAAGTTCAAACATATAAGTATATCTTTTATCTAATCTGTCGTAATCAATTTTATCTTTAGACGCGTACATAAATAATTGCTTGTAATTAGCAATATCATTCATTTCAAATTGAACGGCTGCTTTTTCGGCGTCTGTTGTGCCACTAGTAGAAATGTGCCATTCATCATTATCCCACCATAACTTAATTAAACTGCCATCTATTTTTTCTTCCACATACCATTCATCGCGATGTGCTAACTTATATAAAGCATCTTGTGCATTAGGGTCTCCAACACAAAAGAACTTAGTGAATGGAACACATACGGGCACATATTTATGCCCTTCTTTTTTTATTATGAACCCTCTTGCCTCTCTAACCATCGGTTCTTTAAAGTCAGAGAATAATTGATTATATTTAATTAAAGTATAACCATCAAAATCTCTAAACATTAAATTGTATGGAGGGGCTGATAAAATTGCCCTCCAATTATGGTTAGAATTAATAAATCTTAATATCTTTAATTTTAATTTATTTTTCATTTCTTTACTCCTTTTTTACATTTCTAAATTATCAATTAGTTCGTAGTCATTTAACCACCATTCTTTTTCGTTAGTTTGTTCCCAACCGTTTTCGGTTTTACGTTGCTTATACTTCTCAAAGAACCTGCCACACTTGATTAATTGTCCTCTCTTGAATGGTTCCTCCTTGAATAGTGCTTTGTTTATTTTACAAATAACCTCTTTACCAGAACCTAATGAATATAATGTTACTCTAGGGCTATATTTAGTATCAACATCAGTCACTAAACAATAACGTTTGTCAACATCATAAATCATACTAATATATCCCACAACGTCAGCCTCAAATAATACTTGTTCTGTAATAGGCACTATTTCATCAGGTATTCTTTTCTCGACATTAGCCAATATCTTCATATAGTCTATATTAACATACTGCTTCTCTGTTTCTTTTTCATAACAATCTATAATATCTTCTGTTGTTAACCCTTGGTTTGCCAACTTTTCTTTTACCAATGTCTTTCTTCCATACAATGCCTTGAAATATTTATAAGTATCAAGTAACTTTTTATTTTTGCCAAACTCATCAAAATATTGTAATTGTATCAATATTTCCATTTGTCTGGAATTAATTTGTCTATCTTCTTCAATTTGTTGTAACAAACTAATAAAATTGTCATAATGATTGTGACGCAACGAATAAAGATACTCTGCCGCACCATCATTCAAATATTTTATACTAGCAACACCTTTATAGATGTGATGATTTTCCTCGTCGTACATATATTTATTAGTTGAATGTCTAAAACGAGGTGGCAATATTTGATAACCATATAATTTTGCCATTTCAAAACCACCAACAATATCATCTTCATTTTGTGCATTGTTTAGATACGCCATTATAAAATATGGAGTATGATAATATCTTAAATACGCACATAGATAACCAACCATACAATACGCTATTGAGTGATTGTAGCCAAACATATACGAACTAGAGTCAATTAATATTTGGATATACTCCTGTAACTCATTTATAGCCTCTTCACGAGGTTTTCCTGACTTCTCGACATATCCGTCTTGGATTGATGGTAACGCTTGTTCTAGCCTATCCATTTGCTTTCTAGCGATAGCTCTACGAACATTATCTGCGGCACTTCCACTCAAACCACATATTTGTTGTAAAAATTTTAAGACGTCTTCCTGATACACCAGATAACCATAGTTGTCTTTTAACATATCATCTATCATTGGTGATATATTATGATGTATGTCTTTTTTCATTAATGAGTCACGATATGATGCTCCACCTGGTCGTAATGCCGCCGTTACTAATGACATATCAAATATACTTTTTGGTTTAAATTCGCATAGCATTTGAAATGCGTATGCTCCCTCAAATTGAAATATACCTTGAGGACATCTCAACATATCATCCCAAACTTTTTGGTCATCCCAATTTATTTCATTAGATTTTGGATAAGGGATATTAGCATACTCACAGGCATCCTTTATAATTCCAACATTTTTTAGTCCTAAAATATCATACTTAACTAGTGATATTTCGTGTACATCTTCCATATCAATTTGAAGTATCTTTTTGTCGTCTTTATATAATGTGCCATAATTGTCTTCTAATGTAATTGGACTAACAACCATACCACAAGGGTGCATAGATTGAGATATATTAGTGTTTAATAAACCATCAAAATAGTAAAATAATTCACTATATTTTTCTTTTGCTTGTTCTGGATTTGACTCGTATTCCTTTTTAATCTTCTTTAAGTTTTCTAAAGAATACATATCTTTATCTGTTTTTCTGTGTAAGGCTCTACCGATTTCATCGATACAACCTTTATCTGAAACGGTACCAATTGCTAATATATAGGCTGTATATTGTTCACCAAACTCTTCAATCATATGATTATATACCATCTCACGGTCATTAGGTGCAAAGTCAACATCAATATCGCCTATTTCTTTTCTATCTTCATTAGCGAAACGAGAGAACACCGTTTTCCATTTAATTGGATTAATATCAATAATACCTAAAACATAGGCTACACAAGAACCTCCACAAGAACCACGTGCGAAACCTGTTGGTATATTGTGACTATGACACCAATTAACTAAGTCAGACATAAATAACATAAAACCACACATATTAATCTTTTCAAATACAGCAAGTTCAGTTTTGATATTATCTATGAATAATTGCATTTGCTCCTGAGGAATAGCCCCACTAGCAACTTTTTCTTTAAGCATCTCCCACAATCTGCTTTTTATGGTTGCAATATCATCATCATAGACTTTAGGATATTTGAACTCCTTGTCTAATACAATTTCTTCACAAGAGTCTGCCATAACGTTTGTATTTTCAATAGCTTGTAGATAAACACTTCTTGGCAGTGCGTCTTGTTCTTCAAACATATGTACCAATTCGTCATAAGACTTATATGTCAAATCAAATTGGTCTTCATTTGCAAATTCAATACCTTTAGCTAGTTGTAATATTGAACGACATTCTGCTTTATATTGATTAAGACTATGAGTATCTGTGCCAGCAATTAATGGTTTGTTATACTTTTTAGCCCACTCAAATAATCTCTTGTTGTATATTTTTTGTTCTTTACTGTTAATGTGTGGTTGAATTTCATAATAATCATATTTCAATAATACATCATTGAAACTATTTTTCAAGTAATCTAATCTTTGCTTTTCCTCGTCTGTAATATCATCTTTCATTGTTAAATTAGTTATTTCATCTTCTAATCGTGCCAATGGCGATGCTAAACAAGCCGATATTTTAATCACATTATCACTTATATTCAAGAACTCATCGAATGATATTCTAGGTTTAAAGTAAAAGTGACTACTAGTATTGGATGTACTAACTAGCTGATTTAGTTCTCTTAATCCATCCATATTTTTTGCAATCAAAATCGTATGATAATTGTCACGAACCTTTGGCTCCAATTGTGCTGTTAAATACACCTCACATCCGTGAAGATATTTTATTCCAGCTTTATCACACGCCATCTTCTTAGCAACCCAGTGCATAATATTTCCGTGCTCAGTGAAACATATTGCCTTTTGTCCTAAACTAGAAGCCATTATGACATAATCTTCAAATTTCGTTGTGCTATCTAAAAGACTAAAGTCACTATGTAGATGATATACGACGTAATTAGATTTTTCTTCATTCATCTTTATGCCTCCCTCTATCTTCATATAAATGATAACATAGACGAAGAAAAAAGTCAAGATAAATTCCTGACTTTTTAATCTTTTGTATATTTAACTAAGATAATCTTTTCCCAAGCAGTTCCCCACCCAGTATCGTGATAAAAATATAAGTTAGTATTATCACACATTACATATAGTCTATCACTAAAGTTTCCGAAATAACCTAAAACAGGCAAAGGGCATCTAACCATAGTTGCACCAACAGATTTAAGATAGGAATTGCCCATATCTATCCAAATATCTGTCATACCAGTAATACCGTGTGCAATAATGGTCGTCGTTTCTGACCCAGATAATGTAGTAGTAAATACTAATTTCTTTGCATATACCCTTTTACCGTTTTTATATTCATTAGTTGCTATTTCAGTATTATCTTTATAATTCATATGTATTACATCATCTAACAATGATTGCAAATATGCTTTTAGTGTTACTCTGTTATGAGAAACACCAGAACTGTCGATGAATGTATTATCTTTTAATTTAATTGATTTACTCATATCGAATTTCGTGTTATACAATACTTATATATCTTTTACTAGATATAACCTGATTTCAATAATCAATGCGTTGCCGCCATTATATTGAGCTAGCATTTGCCAATATAACAAATTATTTTGATAATATAAATTATATTGTAAAAAATTTCTATCTCCATATGATTGATAAGTAGGAATTATTGAAACAATTTTATATCCTCTTGGAATATAACCCGACAAATCCTTAACTCCTCTGTAATATGTGCCTACAGAATAAGATGTAATTCTGTCAAGCCTAACGTCTACTTCTTTAACAAAATCAGTTAATACGTCACTAAGTTTGTTTTGATTGTGAGTAATACCTGAAGAGTCTATATAAGTATTATTGGTCAATTTAATTGACTTACTCAACTAAATCACCACCTAACACATACCTCCTTTCGGAGATATATTCATTATGGGAGTTGTCGCAACTACTTGGTTGCCCCCCCCCCTACATATAAAAATTTATTTTGTTTATTCATAAGTATCGCTACTTATAATTGTCTTATATATAACGAATAACCATAATGGATATTTTTGTTGTATCAAATATTGTAACATTAGAATATGTATCGGCTCTACCCAATAATAAGGAGGCATAACTTCCTTTATCAAACTTATATATAGCAGAGCCAACATAAGTGTATCCTGCTAAATTAGTATCACTACTGGCTCCTACATATGCACTATAACCGCCATTATTTCCCCCAAACAACAAGTAGCCATCCCCTAATGTAGCCGCAACGAACACAGAGATTAGAACTATTGCCGATTTATTGCAATATATTTTGCCATCCCTTAATTCAAATACATTGCCATAATTATAAAGTAGTCGGTCTAGCGGTATTTGTACTCCACCATATGCGGTTGTCTTGTTTAAAGTTGTATATTTACTTGTATCGAACGAACAACAAGCAGATGTTTTATCAAAATATTCGGGTAAAAACATTTTGCCTTGAACTATACTTGAACTATCCAAATATACGTCATCCATTAATTTTATACTTTTACTCATATTTAATTTTGTTAGAGTTTTATTTTAATGATTAAAAGCTAGTACTGTACCAAGTCCCAGCCAAGTACCTATATTGAGTGAGAGTTATTCCATAAGAGAAATGTAAAAAACTTAAATAGTTACTGTTTGCTTTTTGTACTAAAGCACAACTAACAAACCCTCTTATATTTACATACCACCAACTAAAGCCCACAGGGGCACTATTGATAATATAATTTTTAAACTCATCTACACCAGCACTCCCCGACGAGCTAGCGTTGAAACTGTATGCCATAGGTAAATGATTTAATGTTACATAACCACTATCATTAGATAGTTGGCTTATTTTAATAGGGATACTACTTTTTATAGTATCGATAGTTGTTTCTAAATCAGCACCCTTATAAATGACTCCTTTACTGTCCCAATAGGTATTGTCTTTTAGTTTAATTGATTTAGCCAATTAAACCACCTCTAACATTTAACCTCCTTTGCAGAAGGTTTATTTGTTGAGTAAGAGCGACAACTATAAGTTGTAGCTGCCCCCCCCCTCAACTAAGTTTTTTATAGGAGAATGGACACTAGAATTAAATCCTAGATGCCCCCCCCCCTATGAACATTTTTCTAAACATAATATTTCCTCCTTTTACCATTCATCTACAACTGTATAATTAAGTTGTGAGACATTGCCAAGTTTTAAATCAGCAATCTTTTTATCGACACTAAAATTCGTGCCGTGTTTAACCGAAACCCAAGCATTGCTTGTTTTTCCGTTTTTTGTACATAACTCAACAGAGTCACCTACAGTAAGGCTTTCTCCCGTCTTATTAAGTACATTAGAAATTACTTTTTCTGTATCTGGAGGTAAATATACATTTACACTACCATCACTATTGACTTTCTTTACAATAGCAGATACATATTTAGTTATACCTTTTTTGGTCATCCTTGTTTCCACGATGTCCTCAATGACACCTTTAAATTCTTTAGTGTCCATATTATCTCTCCTATTATTTTTCAATTTTTACAGTATTAGCTTGAAATCTTTTTAACATATCTTCAAAAGTTTCTTCTGTGTTGCTATTAGCTTGTTCTCTTTCAAGATTACGAGCCTTTTTAGCATCTCTACATTCTTTACAACGAATTGGAGCAGCAAACCCCTTTTCTTCATAAAATCTTTGTTCTCCTACTGTAAAATCAAATTCTTTCTTACAATCTTTACATACTAATTTAATATTTTCCATTACTTATTTTTCCTTCCTTTTTTTAACCTTTTCTTCCTCTTTGGGAGGATTGACCATTTTAACTTGTTCATTTACGCTATCATAAATGTATTGCCTCAAATCTTCTATTCTTAAAGCCTTTTCTGCTAACGCATTTAGAATTATATCAGCTTCTTCTATAGTCGTAAATATAGAAACTCTAAAGTCTTTTGATATATTATTTTCCATAATACACCTACTTTATCAATAAATTCTTATTTTCAACTATTTCAAATCCAGGAATTACTAAAGAATAGCTGCCGTCTGCTTGTTTTGAAGCCAATACATCATCTTTAAGATTTTTCTTAGAGATTTTAGGCTCTTCATATGTGAAATATCTTTGTTTGTATTCGTCCTTAGAATTGATATACTTCCTTAATTCAGAGTCATCAACTACATTACCAGCCGAACTTTTTCTATATGATAATTTCTTATCTCCAACCTCTAATTTGTCCTTTTGATTAGCCTTCATTAAACTATCGATATAGTTTTTTAGTTTATCAGCCTTATTTTCAAAAGATTTTGCTCTATCAGCAATTTCTTTGCTACGAGCTTTAAGAGCATCAGCCTTTGACTCATACATTTGATATATACCAGCCAATGACTCTAATTTATTATCTAGTGCTTCATTTAAAGCATCTAGGTCATCAGTTGTAAAAAACACTTCTCCAGTTTCTTCGTCAAAAGTAAAACCGTTTTCTACTATCTGAGCAATTTGTTGAGATATTCCCCAACCACTTAATTCATTAATATCCATATATTTAAGCCTCCCTTGTTTTCAATATATATTTTTTAAAAGATGTCTTTTCACCATAACGATTAATACGAGTTTGCCACTCTTCGTCAAATGAATAACCATCGATATGTTTTAAATTATATATGATAGCACTAAGTCTAGTGATACCATATTCACTGAAACTTTCCCAAGATGTAATATGACCATAGTCTTTTAGATGTCTTAAAATCCTATCTTTTTGTGTCATTCCCATCTTTAAGCCTCCTTAGGTTTATGATAAGTCCCTTTAGCACTATCCCATAATACCTTAGGATAATACTTTCTATCAAAACAAGCGAGCTTGCCCTCTGATTGTCTTATCTTCCAATCTATGCCTTCTTCTTTAGCCTTTTCAACTGCTTCAGCAAGAAGTTTTCTTTTCATTATGCGTTTATACGCAATAGTATTTTCAAACATATTTTTTCTCCTTTTTTACGTCTATCTTGACAAATTAGCAAAAAAGTTATATAATCTTTGACTGTACCCTTTAAAAAGGGCACTCGTCATCTAAAGATTTGTCAACTTTGCATTCTAGCAACATAGTTTTTGCTTCTTCGTACAGGTCTTTAGTTTTATAAATCTCATAAGTATCATTATTTTCATTCATCCATATTAAGAAGTGCTCATTACGTAACTTTAAACCAGTTTTCTTTTCCAGGATGTATTGATAGCCATTTAATTGAAGACTATAATGAATATAATTACAATCATCTAAATGTGACAGACATCCTGTCATCTTCTGCCCCTTATATGGTTTGAACTTAATTTCCTTATTTGATTTATAATCGATTATTACTAGAGATTTTAGTTTCCTAGAATAACATAGGAAATCTATACTTCCACATATCTCTAGCTCTTCGTCACCGACTACTAACTCTAAACCAATAGGTATAATTCTGTCTTTATACCTATTGTAGAAATCGGTGGCGATTTTTGTTAGTCTTGGCCATAATGGCTCCAAAATATCAAAACCAAACTGTTCTATAACTTTATCTTTAGGATAAGTATATTCCCTATTAGACCACATATATTCGTTAAATGCGTGAATATGAGTACCCTTTACTTTTGCCAAGTCATTTTCTAACTTCCACATATCCAGTACGTCCTGTACAGGCATATGCAATTTCTTAGCTGTAAATGGGGCAATCCTTTCCGCATCAAATGGCTGAGAGTGAGAGTGGATGAGTGCCGTCATTGACGTTTGTGCTTGACGTCTGTCACCATTTTCATCAAGCCACCAATATATATGAGGCTCCTCTTCAAAATGAAATTTATTAAATACTTGAAGTTTGTCTTTGAAACTTTGTACCAAAGCCTCTTCTTCTTTATTTTTTGTAAATATCATCAAAGCGGTGAAACCTCCTCTGCTACAACATTGTGTGGATTTGGGTCATCCGTTCTTATTGGGCTAGTATCTTTATTCCAACCATACCTAAACCAAAGTTCAGAAGGTTTTTTATAAAAACGATAACTAGGATAATCAAAGTATAGTTTTACCAAAGGTAATATTCCAGTTATACGATTTTTTAATACCTCAACACACGAGTCTTCAGGTATTGGCTCTTTACCCTTTATATATTGATTTCTAGTGTTTGTCTCGCCCTCTTTTTCTTTAGCGGTATATCTATGAACGCTAAATACCATATGTGCTAGATTTACAATATTACCACTACCAGCAATATCTTCCTTGGTAACTCTTATTTCTCCTGTTTTACGAGGATGTGCTACTAAGAATACTAAAACATTATATTTCTTAGCAAAAAAGATTAGTTTATTAACAAATTCTTTTTCTGCTTGAAGACGACCTTCTTCATTACACTCTAAATCAATCATCATTAGGTTGTCAATTAGAAATACTTTTGTCCCACATTTACGAGCCAACTCCTCCATTTTATTAAGGAGTGCTGTTGCAGTAGTATTATAATCGTCATCATAAACTAATACTTTACCAGCATACCAATTCTGCATCAACTTTCGTTGTTCTGGATTAAACACACGAACGTGCCCATCTTTCATTGTAATGTATTCTCTACCTATCATATTAGTTTCAACCCAATTTCTCAAAATAGGTGCTGGTAATTCGCCACTAAATACAAATACATCATAACCTTGTTGAACAGCTTGACAAATTGCTACCTGATTTACAAACACCGACTTACCTTCACCACTTTTACCAGTAATGATATTTAAAGTGCCAAAAGTTAGTTTATATATTTGGTCATCCAATTCTTTAATACCTGTATAAAGCCCCTCGGCGTGTTCTATGTCAAAGTCTTCTGCCTTTGACAAATCTGATACATTCTCAACTGGTATTTCTAAAGGTTTGTTAATGTATTGTAACACTCTTTCTTTACCCTTAAAGAATAATACTTCATTGGCATCCTTAAGAACCGCACCATTCGTTGCCACATCTTCAGGACTTATTTCGATGTAATATGTCCTCCAAGTCCCTAAACGATAAATGACATCGTTTCTTGCTTTTACACCTGGTTCATCACTATCAAACCATAATATAATTTTATCAAATTGTTCTAACCAATCCCAGTTATATGCTACCCATTGTGTATTACTACAACCATTTGGAATAGACACAACGTTGTTATAACCAGACTCGATGACAGATAAAGTGTCAAGCTCACCTTCTGTTATAACTAATGGTTTAGAAGGGTCTACTCTGTTCATATTAAATAGTAGGGGTGAAAATGATGCACCCACTTGAGACCAACATTTTGAATGGTCTGTGGCTTTATTAAATTTGTGACCAACGTGATACTTCATAGTCATAAGTACGTCGTTGCTATCATAATATGGAAAAGCGATACTATCTTTTTCTCCACATTGAATATCACAATAATCAGCCGTCGCTTTACTAATCTTTCTTACGCTTAGGTATTCAAGTATTCGCGTTCTATCATAGGTTTCTCTTTTGGGATATTGGTAAGAGGGGGACGTTTGAGCCCCTCTTTGATTAAAGTTATATTCCATATCTACTTGTTTGAACAACTTTTCAACTGCCTCTAGGTAAGTCATACCTTGCTCTAAATACAAATCTATGATGCCGTAGTTACGACCACAAGAGAAACAATGAAAACAGTTTGTCTTTTCGTTCCAAATAAACGATGGAGTTTTATCCCTATGCCAAGGACAAGAGCAACTTTTTTCTCTCTCATTATAAGTGTCAGCCAAGCCAAAGTGTTGCACTATTTCTTGGATAGCCTGACCATCATATTTGGCTTTCGCCTCATCAATTTTTTCTATTGGAATTAACATACTCTTGCCACCTTTCTAAAATTATTGTTAATTATTTAGTTTAATCTTAGAATGGGCACACATCTGCTGCTGTTGGAGCAGGTGTTACTGGAGCAACTGGTTGCACAGGTGCAACTGGTGCTGTATTTACTACAGGTGCTACTTGAGGTTGTGGTGCTGGTGTTTCAGCAACTTGAGGTGCTTTGTCTAAATTTCTAGTAGAACCTTGTTCTTGATTTTCTGGATTGTATTTTTCAAATGCAAACACAGTAATCTTTTCATTTTTTGGATAAGCAACACAATTATTATTAGAGTCCCAATATGGTTCTGTACTCATATCTGCATCTAAATTAGTAATAGTGTCTCCAATTTGAACGTCTTTTAATTGATTGTAAGCGTGACCTACAAATCTAACGAAAGAACGATAGTCTGCAATATAACCATTTCTAGCAACACCATTTGTTACTTGAGTTTGGTCATAAGAACTATTTTCTTTTACTTTACGGCTAGTAGAAAACTTTACTTCTGCCATTCCGTCTTTATCATTAATTTCCCAAACTTTACATCTGTCTGTAATTTTTACTCTCATTATTTACTTCCTCCTCTACTTACTTTTAATGAGTTTAATGCGGCTAAAGATTGTTTTAATAAAACTTCATCTGTACAATTTTTAGGATTAGCCTCTCCTAAAATATCGATAGTTGCTTTTGTAACATCTGGGTCTTTACTTCCACCAAGTTCTGTTGCTAAATTGATAATATCTTGTTGAGCTTTAGAGATATTAAACGCAAAATCTTCACCAGTATTAGCCCAATCGTATAATGCTTCTCCATCTTTTTCTGTCAATACTTCGTAACGTCCTTCAAAAATGTGAGTATTATCTTTTGTAGCCTCTGCTATATGAGTATCTTGTGCAATATTGAATGTTGCAGTGTAATTATATTCTACACCATCTCTTTGCTTAAACCCAAGACCAACTTTCTTTGGAGTTTGTTTTCCATTCTTTTCTTCTAAAACATACTCATCTTTTCCTCTTACAGTAGCAATAATATGAATTGGTGCTTGTAAGATTTTTTCCATAAATGCGTCGTGTCTAGGTGTTACTTTTGACCAGTTTGTCCAACTGTTACCAGGCATCTTATCGTGAATATCTACACAATAATTCCATTCGTGTGAGATACTATCAATAATTAATACCTTAAACCCTGAACCTACTGCCTCATTGATTGCTTCAATGTACTTTTCTGGAGTAAATGGTTCTGTTAATTGCATATCCGAAAAATCAAATTCGTTTGCATAGTAACGAATACGTCCTGCTTCAGTATCTATTGCCGCAATTCCACTTCCACATTTCTTTGCTAGACCTGTTGCTAAACGTAATGCACTATAGGTTTTACCACTTCCACTCGAACCTCCTAACAAAACTTTTGTCCAGATTTTCTCTTTTTTGGCTTTCACAAATGCCATACTTTCTTTCCTCCTTTTCTCTTTAGAATTGGCTCATCTTCTTCTACCCTGTGCTCAATTCTAATTACATTATACTACTCTTTGTCATAATTGTCAATAACTTTTCGTAATATTTTAATAAATTTCTTTACCTCTCGCATTGTATTTTGTTTACCCAATGATACTCTTATAGTTCTCTTCGCCTCTTCTTCTTCATAACCTGAAGCCATAAGAGCTCTTGATGGCTCATCTGTACCTGAATTACAAGCACTTCCCGCTGAAATAGCAACGCCTTCTCTATCAAATATTTGCACAGCAGTTTGAGCGTCCAAATGATTGAAAGTAATGTTTATAATACCATTATGTCCTTCCACTCTGACATAACGAAAGCCTGCCCAATTCCAGAATATAGGAACGTTATCGGTTTTTATTTTTGCGGGGTAATTAGCGTGTATCATTATATAGTCTTGCATTTCTCTAATATGTTGACAATTTTTAGGTAATTCCTTGATAGCTATTCTTAATGCTTCCGCCATACCAACAATACCAGCCACATTTTCTGTACCACCACGTAAACCATTTTCTTGATGCCCATATATAAGCGGTACAAAATCTTTTTGATACTGCTTTCTTATAAACAATACCCCAACACCTTTTGGTGCCCCAAATTTATGTCCACTAAATGACGCTGTGGCACACTTTCCTAATCCTAATAAATCATTATATAGCGTTATTGAAGAAGTGCCATTTGAGGTATCGGTCTTGTAATCATACAAATTGACATCCAACTTACCAATCGCCTGTGTTAAATCTATATGGCATTGACCAAAATTGTTTGCTAAATAACTCATTTCCCCAGTCTCACTGGCTAATAGCGGATAAGAAAGTAAACCATCTTCGTTATCATTATTTGCTAACATCATCGAGTCGTGTGAATTATCAGTACAATAATACTTAAAGTTTTTTGATACCCACGAATTACCTTCACTAGCACCACTTGTAAAGAATATTTCTTCTGGACTACAATTTAATATCCCAGCAATAGTTTTACGAGCCTTCTCAATAGCCATACGTGCTTCTCTGCCTTCTTTATGAACACTGCTAGGGTTCCCATACACTTTAGTCAAATATGGCTTCATAGCCTTTAAAACACGCTTATCAAGAGGTGTTGATGCAGCGTTGTCTAAATATATCCTTCTCATTTTATCACCTCCTTCTATGTTAATTAAATACTAACATAAAATACTTAATATGTCAAGAATAAAAAAGGTAAAAAAAAGAGTAGGGATGAACCCTACTCTTTAATCTTTAATAACTAGTACTTGTCCTGGTCTAATAATATTAGGATTGTTACCAATTACAAACTTATTTCTAGCGTAAACTTGTTGCCAAGTCATACCATATTTAGCAGCAATGCCACTAAGAGTATCTCCTTTTTTAACTGTATATGTGATACCGCCAGAATAAGCAGCGATAGCTCCTTCATCCATCCAACCTAAGTCACCAGTTGTATTGTATGGATGTTTAGAACCAGCAGCGTATCTAGTAATATAAGTAGTTTTATTATTTACATAACCAGCAGCACTATCAGCATTAGAACTAGTGTATAATGCACCGTTAATAACTACTTTAGTACCAATAGCAAACTTTTGACCAATTGATGGTTTTGGTTCTTCATATTTGGTAATAGAAGCCTCATCCATCCATCCTAAATCACCAGTTGTATTGTATGGATGTGCTGCACCAGATACTTTTCTAGTAATATTAGTAATTTTATTGCTAACACTACCTGAAGCAGATGAAGCATTAGAACTTCTATATAAAGCACCATTAATAACTACTTTATCTCCAATATTAAATTTACTTGATGGAGTAGGTGTTGGTTTTGGTTCATCTTTAACGGCTGGGTTATAAATAAATCCTCTAAATATATAACCACTGCCTAAACCCCAACGTCCATTTGTATTATATCTATGTGAGTTCCAGAATGCACTTCCACCATATCCGCTTTCAGAAGTGAATACGTGATTGTTGTCATATACTATTTCACAGATAGCAACGTGACCAGCACCATCACTTCCAGATAAAGTAGCACCCTTTTTCCAACACATAATAGCACCTGGTTTTGGTGTCATACCAACTTCAAGACCAGCTTGTTTTGCTCTTTCAATGAAATTTTCAGCATTACAACATAATGTTTTGTATTTCATTCCATTATTACCTGTAATTTCGTTGTAAATTTCATTAAATCTTGAACAAGCCCATCCAACACAGTTTGAAAGGACATTCAATCCTGCTTTTGTTGGACTACCATTGATACACCAAGACCATCCACCAGCATTACCATTGTTATATAACTTGTTTCCACTTGCAGGAAGACTATATCTTACTGTGAATTGACCCATATTATTCACCCTCCTCTGCATTAATATTTTCTACTATTGTGTCCTCTGTACAAAGCACATCTAATCCGTCCTCATTGAAAACTGTTTGAACTTCTACTTCTTCAACATTTTCAACTACTTCTTCAATATTTTCTTTCTTTGACATTTGACATTCCTCCTTATTTTTCGTCATCTTTATTAGTTCCTGTTAAAGAATTGACAGGAACGTTTACAACTAATAAATCCTTAATTTTCATTAAGACTTTACCAGCATAAACCAAATTTGCAGCCTTAATCAAAATAGTAGCACCTGTTAAAGTTGTTACCATTTGACCATTAACTTCAGCAACTTCCATTGGATAAATTAATGTAGAACTATATGTTAAAGCCAACCCAATTAAAAAGAAGGCAGCTTTACTGATACCTCCCACTAACTTTTCCTTGTTGTATTCTTGTTTAAAATCTGCTAATTTTTTACCCATAATAATATTGGCAATCATTAAACAAACTAAAGACAATACAACTGTAATACATTCTGGCATACTAATTACCTCCTTCACTAAATAACCTTAAACTTTTCTTTTTTTACTTCTACGAACGAACCACCATCTTGACTGACGTACATCTTGTATTTATCAAATGCTCCACCATTTACTGAAGCATAAATAAATTTGTCAGAAATAATAGTTAAAGTATTACTATAGACTTGTGCACTACCACTTCCGCCACCATTAAAATGTTTATTACCAGCCCAGTCTTTTGAATAAGAATAAATGCCCACTTGAGCGACATCTCCTGGTACAAACCCATAACTCTCAAAAGAGTCGAATGTGTATGAAATACCAGTGTTTTCTGTATCTATCAGTGTAACTTCAGTGCCATTCTTATATAGTCTTATTCTATAACCAGCAATCGCAGTAGAACCAGCAGATGCTGCAATCCAAGAAGCTGTTAATTTTGCTTTTGGAATAGGCTCTGTTTGGTCGTAACTCAATACTGGCTTACCTGGTGCACCAGGATTAGTGTAAGAAGTTGTGAAACTTGCAACATTAGTATAGCTTCTACCAGCATCATTAGCATCGTTTCCTCGAACATAATATGTTCTGTTAGGGTCTAACCCACTTAAAGTACCCGCTCTAGCATTAATTGTAGATACAGCAGCACCAAAATTAGACGCCGACACATCAATATACGGGCTATATGGAGCTTGGTTATTATTATTGGTAACATAAAACGAAGCATAAACTGATTTGTCTCCAACCGCTCCTACACTGATATTACTTAATGATGGTTTCCCAACAGTTGGTAAATCGTGTACTCCTAAAGTAACATAACCATTTGGACTGGATGCCGCATAGTTTTTACCTGCCACCCCAACACTAACTTCTGTATAACTAGAACCAGTTCCTAAACTGACTGTTTTTCCATACCAACCTGTATAATATTTGGTTCCTTGGCTAGAATGTGTACCACTATCTTTTACTACATTTCTATTTCCTTCTACCCATAAAGCCCAGGTATTACTAGACCAAGTGGAAGTACTCTGATAAATATATGCTCTATACTCAAAATAAACAGATGTACCATTTCTTGATACATTTCTTATGTCTGCACCAACATTGGTAGCTACATTTACATAACTACTGGAATTAGCCTCACTTATCCAAGCCATCTATCTACACCTCCTAACTTGCAGTATTAATCCAAATTATTGTTTTACCTGTTTGTGCTGTTGGTTGTGTCCCCCCAACTTTAATAATTGTATTTCCATCACTCATTACACCGTAAGCATTAACGGCGTCTTTCACTCTTGCTGGTGTCATAACCATATTTGTAGCTGTACCAGCCGTAGCATCAGATGTAGTGGCCGCCGCTAATGATAAGGTTCCACTTGTAAGATTTAAACCATTACCAACTGTGACTTTAATGTGACCATAATTTGTACCAGTTGCTACACCATAATCAGTTGTCGTAGAGGCGTGATTTTTTGGTGCTTTATTTGTGTAAAGGTCTGTAAAATTTTGATTTAAAATATCTCTAAAGACTTTACCAGACACACCATTATTTAATGTTTGTTGAGCCATAAATATCCCTCCTTTTAAACATCAACACTATCTTCAAATACATCTAATTCTTTTAATAAATTATAACAATCCGACATAGAATAATCTTTATCTTCAAAATCGAAATTATACTGTTTTTCACCTACAAAATAATTTTTAGTATTTAATTCATTTAATTCATTTACTAAAACAGCCATTTCTTTGTTTTTTTTTAATATTTCTTCTTCGTTATTTCTATAGTCTTCATTAAGAGTGTTTATTTCAGATTGTCTATTATTAATATCCTCTTGTATTTTTCTTATTTCCTTTTCTTTGTCACGATAAGTGCTGTCTGCATATTCTTTAACACCAACAGAAATATTTTTACTGTCAATATTAAATGATATATTAGAAATTCTAAAATATTTTGACACAACACCATTATCTTCGACGATTTCTTTATATAAAGCCATTTTATCCCTTCTTTCTAAGCAACACGTTTCCATATCCATACATCTATAGTGGCTATATTGTGTGTATGTCCTTGAGTACCCCCAGTACTGCTAGTAGTAAAGTTACCGTGCCCCATCCACGGTGCTACTATACCGTCCTCATCATTATTGACTTTCATAGCCCCACATTTTACGTTGTTTGCTCCAATCCACCAAGTATAGCCCAAGCCATTTGTATCATCCCAAACTATCGAGTTATTAGAATGGTGATGGCTAGGAATTTGGTCGATTGTCAATGAGGTACTTTGTGCTCCCCAACCAGTATACGGAGTTTTGCCTAACACGTCAGAACTCGTAGCATATAAATAACCGCCCGAAAGTCTTTCCCAAGTTCCTCCGAAATAATTTGAAGGATTTGTACTATTGACTGATAGATATATTGAGCCTACAGGATATAAATTATACACATCTGTAGGTGTAATTGAAACGTTGTTCTTATGTTGATAAATTTTTCCATATGATTTTGCCATAAAATCGGTTTTGTGATATTACCCAGTTCTTTTCCATATATATACCGTAAAGTATGGAGGCATATTATTATGAGCTTGACCACCGCCTGTATATGTTGGTTTATATGTAGAATAACTTGTTGTTTGTGCATATTGAGGAGTCCAATGGCTTGAACCACCACCATCTTGTCGAATACCCATTTTATTTTTGTAGCCTCCACCACCATAAGACTCCTCATCCATATCGTGGCTATGACTTGGCATTTCATTTACTGTTAATTTATGTTTTGCCTCTCCTCCAAAAATACCATTATTATAAGTGTCACCACAAGCAAGCAAAAATCTATCTTTTATTTGCTCCCAACTACCACCAAAATAAACGCTAGGATTGGTAGAATTTACACTAATATAAATAGACCCTACTGGATAAATAATATCACTTAATAACCTGCCCCCCCCCTCACAAAAGATACTCTTGTCAGAAATCAAGACAGGTACTTGTTTATTATAAGTTTTTCCATAATTAATCATAATCAATTTACGTTATTTGTATTTATTATTAACTCACTCTGTACCAACAATACACAGTAAAATAAGGTGGCAAATTTTGAGCGTGCGTGTGCCCTTGTCCTCCACCTGTATTATCCATTTTATAAAGATTACCCCACCATCTGGCGTCACCCCAACCATTAAGCATAAATCTATCTATTGGTCTCCCAGTATCTGAACCTCCATCAATTGCAGCAAACCAGTTATGAGTATGTGGTGGTATCTGGTCTATGGTTAAAGTAGTGCTACCTGTGGTGGTATCCCCACCCAATATTTTGCTTGTTGTTGTACAGTATAAAAACCTCCCCGTAATCTGTTCCCATTTTCCACCAAACAATTTACCAGGGTCAGTTGAGTTAACACTCATATAAATACTTCCGACAGGATATAAAATCCTATCTAACGTTGCCCCCCCCTCGTAAAGTATATTGTTACAAGTTATGAGAGCTTGTTGATTTTTATTATAAGTATTTCCTTTATTCATAAATACGACTTTAAATTATTTTGTTCTTACCCAAATATAAACAACCATATAAGGTTGTAAATTATTGTGAGATTGATTTCCTCCTTGATAACCCATATTATCATACTGAGAACCAAGACCTACACCATTAGAACCATAAAAAGCATTTGCTCCAGCTTCAGTAGACCATCTTGGTCGAATTATATTATGATTATGTGAGGGGATTTCTTCAATTGTTAAAGTATGTGTCTTTTCTCCACCTGTTTTCTTAATAACATTAAAATCACTATCATTGGTATCAATACATACCATCGTTCTACCTGGACATAATAATTCCCAAGTTCCCCCATACCAGTATGAAGGGTTTTGGCTATCAACTCTTATAACTACTGAACCTATCGGGTAAATTATATTATTTAAAGTCTTGCCCCCCCCTCATAGTAAATATTCTTTGAGTTTAAGAGAGCATCTATATTTTTATTTTTTATATCGCCAATATTTTTCATAATATTCGCTACGTCTAATTAATTCTTTTCCACATATATACCGCATAATACGGAGGAATTACTTGTACTGAGCTTGTGTCCCCAAGCAATTTTGCACCATAAGGGCTACTATTTTCTTGAGGTTTACCTGTAGCACTTGCTGTATACGTGTAATTCTTTGTATTATTAATACCAGTGTTTCTTTCTCTATACCATATAGTACCTTTATTATTTAATTGAATTACTGCTATAGCAGTATTTGTATCTAAACTATGCGTGTGGCTCCAAGCCCCACCAGTACTACCTGGTGTAACATTACCATCCGTACCTCCGACACCAAATAAATATTTTCCACCAGCGACCTGCTCCCAGGTTCCTCCAAAGTATTCAGAAGGATTGGTGTTATATATAGATAAATATATAGAACCTATTGGGTATATATTATCAAGAATTGTATTTAGACTACGCTGCCCCCCCCTCATACTGATGTAAGATTGATTGAGAAAGAAGTTGCGTATTATTATTTTTGTGTTTAATTGTACCGTAATCCATAATATTACGTTATAGTTTAATCTTTGCTTTAAGCTGTACGTTTCCACATATAGACTGTTATGTATGGTTGTAGGTTACCACCGTCACCAGTTCCTACTCTATTTGTTCTTAAGTTTGATGTTGTATAAATGTCACTTTGTATTTTATTATAAGCCCAATTAAAGTTTGTGATATTCAAACACGGTGCTCCTTCCCCTGTATTTGAAATTGTAACACCTGTACCATCTGGGCTACTCCATCTAACATCGTGATAATGTTCTTGTAAATACTTACTCCCACCAGTCTTTTGTACTGTATTAAATTCTGTTTGTGACGTATCTACACCAACTAAACATCTGCCAGCACCAAAACTTACCCAAGTTCCACCAAAATATGTAGATGGGTTCGTATTATTGACAGATATATATATCGAACCAACTGGCCATACATTATATAAGTCCAATGCATCTATAGAAACGTTTGTTTTATTTTTATAAATTCTTCCATAAGGTTTAGTCATAAAATCGGACTATGCTGTTCGTTTCCAAATATTAACTACTAAATAAGGTGGCATATTATTGTGAGATTGGTTGCCACCAATTTCCAAAAACATATCACCAGCATAGTACCTACCATTAGTTACTACCTGCCAATTTGCAGCAGAACCAGTGACATTACTATCCTGTGTGTTTAATAATATTGAAGGCTTATGCTTCGGCATTTCGCTTATAGTCAAAGTATGTGTGGCTTCTCCTCCGAGCAACCCTAAAGTATAACTGTTACTAGAGCCTAATAAAAACCTACCTTCAATTTTTTGCCAAACACCACCAAATATAGATTGGGGATTGACATTATTAGTATTCATATAAATGGAACCGATTGGATATACTAAATCCAATAAGTCAGCTAACGTCCTGCCCCCCCCTCGTAATAAGATTGAGAAGCATTTAGATTGACATTTTTACCTTTACAATAAATTTTTCCATAATCCATCATAAAATTCGACGCATTATTAAGCAGTTCTATACCACATATATACTTCAAAGTATGGAGGCATAAATGTGTGAGTGTGTCCTTGACCTCCACCAGAGCCTCCTGTCTCCACCATGTCATTTATTTCACTCCCAGGTATCCAATTTTCTGCTGAATAAGCCCAATTACCAGCTGTTCCACTTCGATAACTTTGTGCAAAAGCTCTACCTGGTGGTATTGTGACACCAGCATTCCAGTTATGTGAATATGTTTTACCCATATGATAATGAGTAGGCATTTCATCAATAGTTAATATATGACTGTCAGTCGTCCTACTACCTCCAGTAGTTCCAGGAGTGCTACCAGTAGCCCATAAAAATCTACCTTCTATTTTAGTCCAACTGCCACCAAATAAAATTTGAGGGCTAGTTGAATTAGTGCTCATATAGACACTGCCAACTGGATAAACTAAATCAAAGAGTTTATCAAGCGTCTTGCCCCCCCCTCATACAATATTGAACTTGCATTTATAAGGACGGGACTATTTTTTACATATGTTTTGCCTTTATTCATAAAAAAAATCGCAAAGATTGTTATACCAAAAAGAGGTATATTAACTATAACATACCTCCTTTCTCTTGAAAGTTAGAGGGCACAACAATCTTATTGATGTGTCGCCCCCCCCCTAATCGAGTAATTTCTCATATTAATTCACTCCTTTTATCCGTTATATTCTCCTGTTTTTACGAAGATAAGAGCGTTATCTTCAAGGTACTTTACACGGTCTTCTAGCGAACCACCAGATACACTTTTACCGTGTTTGATAGCTACCCAAGCATTGGATAATCTACCATTTTTAGTACATAATTCAACAGAGTCGCCAGTAGATAACGACTCATTACTTTTATTTAATACATTATTTACAAATCTGCTATTATCAGGTGGTATAGTAACGTTGACTGTACCATCGTCGTTAACCTTAGTTACAACAGCTGCCACAAAAGAAGTAATACCATAACTCTTCAAACGAGCGTCTACAATGTCTTCTATTACTTTCTTAAATTCAGCAATTTGTTTTACGTCAAAATCCACGTTACATCACCCCACTTGCGTACTGGTTAAAGTTGACAATATTAGAACAACTTATGGTCATTTGTGACTCATTACCGATAGTATATGATATTGATTGAATTAAAAACCTTTCTCTTGCCAAATTATAGTATTTATCAGTAATTGTTACCAAATTATTAACAAATAAAAGTGGATTAAAAGATACTTGAATATTCATAGTAGTCTTCAAGATACCAAATTTTCTTAATTCATAATTGGCACGTTGTTGTGCCAAATCATCACTATATATGTTACTGTCATTGATATACTCAATACGACGACCAATACGTTGTATACATAATGGAGATACTGGATTTTCATTTTTTGCCATTGCTGAAAATATCTCGTTGTTAATATTATCTCCAACAACGTGTACCTCATTTACGGCATTCTCAAAATCGTAATTAGCAGTAGCACTACCATAATCTCTATCTTCATCAGAATAGTCCCATAACGATGCTTTTTGGACATCCAGCGTCGTCTCATTAATATTAATAAAACACAAATTTCCTTGCGAATTATAATAAACCTCTGCATTTAAGATAGTGCCAATTTCTAAGAGCATTTCTCCTAATGTGCTTCCTGCATCTTTAGATAATGTATATGGCATCTTCAAACCTTTAAAAGCCCTATCATAAATAATAGGCTTTAAATCAATTGGATAACCAGACCCATTATCTAACGTTAAAATCCCCATAATAGCTTGTTCAATATCTGAGTCTACAGGAATTTCATAAGTTGCCTCTAAAGTACCAGCCTTACCTTCTAATACAGCAAATTTGTCTACCAAAGTTAAACTAACTTGTTTGTCAGAGTCTTGATGGTCTGCACTCGGATTACCTAAGATATAAATACCTCTTGGGAACCAATAAACCTGACCATCAAACTCTACTCCTATATCAAAACGAAATCTATCGTGAACCCATATTGTATTAATGCTGGGCGTATATTTTCCGTCAACATTTATTAAATTTATGTTTACACTCTTCCTTTGACCATTCTGATAATTCTCTGTAAAATTACCAGAATTAATAATAATATCTTCTTCTGGAATTTCATAATTGATAGTCTCATCAGGATTAAGAACAAATAATCTAAAACGAGGTTTTATAGTTGGTCTTTTCAACACATCTGTTAAATAACTCATACTAATACTAGAGCTATCTACCAAACGTAAGACTTCGCCATATTGACTCCATAAAACATTATTTGTTTGGTCTGCTAGAGCTTTTATACTATAATTAGCCATTATGCACCAATAACAGTAATACTAGAAGCATCTGCTATTTGAGTCCAAGAGAATGTAATGGTATTAACCTGTTCTCTCAAAACATCATCGACCTGAGAAGATGTACTTGTAATCATTACAAGCATAGCATTACCCTTTCTGTCTTTTAATAACTTTATGTTTCCATTGGCACAAAAATCATTCCAAGACTCTAAAAGAGCAGCACTCTCAACATATCCGATTTGACCATCGTTTGTGTTTTGTACGTCTCCTAATAAACAAGTTAAAGTGCCAGAAGCATAATTTAATTTACCAGAAGATATTTTAGGAAATCGTGTTAAATTGTTATAAGTTGTATTATTTACATTTTGTGACACTCCGCCACTAGAAATATTAAGATTAAACTTCCAAATTGCATTTGGGTTAGCATAATACAATCCTTTTTCAGTAGTACTTGGCACTAAATCTATTAAAGACCAGTCCCACCAACAAGTCGTAATACTATTAGAAGCAACCGCCTCAGAAATAGCAGACTCGTCCTCTTTAAATATATAATATTTATATGTTGTGTCATTAACAACATTATAATCGGTCATAGTTAAAGCACCCTCACCTAATCTTGCTATATATTTTAATTGATTTGTATTATTAACCTCTCTATACACTGAGAAATTATAACCTAAAGCGACGTCTGCAATACCACGTGCTGTAGTTGTTGCATTATCAAAAGTCGCTAAAAATCTCGAGTCATTATTTAATGTTGGCTTATATTTTGGAATACTAAAAATATCAGTATTATTAGAAGAAGCCTCCTCCAAATGAAGAAAGTCTAATTTTACACTGTTATTCACTGTTAATTTTGTTAATAACATATTTTATCCTCCTTCATTATTGCGTAGGGAATATCTCCTCTACTCTTATAGATGTATTAGTAATTTGAACCTTCCACCAGTGATTGCATACACGTTCTATAGATGTACCACCCTCAGTCCATATATAATCGTCATTCCAAGTAGCGGTATCATCCCAAATATAATCACTATTTATTTGAGCAACACCAGTGTATGTCAATACAAAGGTTTGTGTTTTATCTGTATAAAAACTGCTTTCTAATGATATATCTGGTTGTTGTGTGAATATAATCTTGTTTTTATCAATTATAATTTGGAACTTACCAGAATTACCATTACCGTCAACTTCAGTATCTACTAGTATTACACGTTCTTTATATGCCCCATTTTCATCATAAAAAAAGCCAGAGTCGGGACTAAACTGCAATGTGATGTTGAAATCATTTGGCAATACACACAATCCATCTGGTGTTTGCCAATCAACCGTATAACCATTTGTATACAAAGAATTTACCCCGCTATAAGGCGTATCATATAAATAGGTAAAACCACCACTACTCGATGTGGCACTATGTTCAATTGGTGTCACCCAAGCAATATTAATAGCGTTCTGTTTGCTATCAAATACGGCTCTAGGTTGTTGCAAGTATTCAACAATATCATATGAAACACTAAAAGTATATAAATCTGTTTCTGCTATAATGCCCATATCATTTTCTACTGTCAACTTAATTAAATATGTGTTACCAGTTCTAAAGCCGTCATAAGTATATGATAAATTAGCGGAATAAACTTTTCCAGATGAATTGACTAATTTATTAGTACCATCATCATTTCTGATGTATAAGTCAAATTGATGATACACAATAGGCACATTATCAGATTGCGTGTATACACCTTGAAATGTATGATATTTTAAAGTAAGAGAAGTTGGTACATTGTTAATAGAAACCGTTGGATTTTCTCTAGCATATACAATATAATCTGGAATTGTTTCTATAAAATCAGAATAAACTTGATATTGTGCACCTACAGATGGAGCAGATGAAAATGCACTGCTAACCACCGCCAAGCCAGTGCTAACATCGTATGATGTGATAGTCTTACTTTGACTATTGATTGTTAGTATCATTCCTGCCTTTATGTTAATATTTGGTTGTAAATAAACATTTGTTGTAGTACTAGCACTTTGTACAAGCCCATATGTAATTAACATATCGGAATTAGGTTGATATAATCTAACACGCCATTTATAGTTTGTGCCATTACTTAATTGTACACTACTAGCGTTGACTGGAATGGATAAAATATCTCCATTATACAAATTCTGTGTTAATGTAGTCTTTGTGCCTGTATATATATTATTATTATTAAAGTCAACAATTAATAATTGATATGCAGAGATATAAGAGTTCGTTTGAACTTCCATTGTAAACGTATTATTAATACTCCCATCAATAGAAGAACCAGATGGTTGCACATTACGTGGTTGATAAATCATATACATCCTCCTTTCTTTTTTTTATTTATCCAGCACCAAAAGGAACCGACATAAATGTCGGTACCCTATTGATGTTTTGTTATATTTACTAAAGACTTTAATTCTGTTACAAATTGTTTTGCATTGCTTACATTTGGCAATTCAATATTACCAAAATTATAATTTGTTACGCTTGCATTCTTTGAAGGAAGATTGCTAGATGTTTGTGGTCTAATAAAGTTCGACAACATACTCTTCATTTGGTCATTATTTAAAACAAATTCTGGTTTTGACTTTGTACCGTGTAACATAGCCAAACCTGTATAATCAACCATACCACCATTCTTGTAACCAACAATATCTGACTTTTTGACCCATCCTAAACCATCAATGTTATATGGATGGCTTCCACCATTATTGATATATTTAATAGTTCCAGAACGTGCTGTACCACTATTGCCCCCACCATAAGAATTTGAATACCATTTAGTACCAGGTTTAACTGATACATAAGAACCCTTATTTAATGATGGGGCACTAGAAGAAGAACCTCCTGAACCACTATTACCATTTGTTGTATTTGTATCTTTAGGTGTGTTATATCCATTTAACTTGTCTGAAGGTGTATTTTCTAAATTAGTAATTTCCTTCATTGTTGCTAAATATTTAGATTTATAATCCTCTAACACGTCTAGTCGTTGTTGTAAAATTTTAGCTTCAGCATCGGCTCCTAATTGTTGAGCTAACGTCATACGAGCCTGTTGTGTTTCATAATCATCAGCAACGTTTTCCCAAGACTCTTTATATTTTTCCCAAGCATCAATTTGGTCTTCAATATTCTTAATAGCTTCATCCTTTTGTTTTTCTAACGCGTCTAGTTCTTGTTCTTTATTAAACTCATCTAAAGCTTCTTGAGCCTCTTTTATTGCTTCTTGGTCGGCTTCCCATACCCAACCAATACCTTCACGCCATACACGTTTAGTTTTTTCTTTTTGGGCATTTGCTAAAGCCTCTTGAAGTCTTGCTAATTCTAATTCCTTTTCTGTTTCATCGTTAGCTGCTTTTTTATCATCGATTAACTTATCGTAATAATCTTCCTGCTCTTCTTTAAGTTTCTTCAACTTATCAATTTCATCATCAATAATACCTACAGCAGCATCTTCAGCGGTATCTAAATCATCTTTTTGTTTATCTGCTTTATCTTGAAGTGCTTTCTTGATTTTGTCAGCTAAATCATTCCAAGCATCAGAACCCTGTCTATAAGCCTTAATTAATTCTTTCAACTTCTTAATGTACTCATCAAGACTGATAGTTCCACGTTTGTAATCATCTTCAACTTTAGTCAAACGTTGTTTTTGAAGTTCCTCATTAATTTTACGCCAAGCATCTGTTCCTTTTTGTACCCTGCCAAGTAAGTTATCTAAACCTCTAATATATTCTTCAATAGTGATTTCATTGTACTTGAATTGATTTTTTAATTTTTCAAGTTCAGTTTCCCACCACTCTTTTTCAGATTTTTTAGATTTGTTACTTGATGATTTTTTACTAGAACCACCTATTGAAACTTTGTAATTACTTTTTAAGCCCTGACGGGTGTTGTTTATAATTGCATTGTTTCTTTTGTGTGTAGCTTCATTAACATCATAAGCAGCTTTTAATGCTGCTGAAGACTCTTCATTAAATGCCTCAATATTCTTTTGAATTTGAGCTCGTAAAGCCTCGGCATTAACCTCTTGTCCAGCCATTGCGTCTTTATGTGCATTGATACTACTAGCAGCCAACTGTGCAGCACCAGCCTCATTTAAAGACGCTAGACGATTTAATTCTTTCATATATCTGCTATCTTCTGAAGCCTGTAATTCGTCTAATTTAGCATTAGCTAAAACTTGAAATGCGGAGGTATTATCCCTAATGACTCCATTCTCATCCACTAAAGCATCCAAATATTTTTGGTCTAAAACTAATAATTGTTCTAACGTGTCTATTGAAAAATAACCAGTGTTATTATATTCTTCTAATGCAGAGGTTACTGTTTCATATGCAGATTGTAAATTATCCAAATCATCGATAATACTACCAAATGTTCCTGTAGCAGCATATAATAAGGCAGGGAATTTGTCAATAATATCATCAAGAGTATAACCAGTACCCTCTAACTGTTCTTTCAAAGTTGGGAACTTCTCAAGCAATTCATTCATTTCTGTTTGGTCTACTTTGCCATCTAAAGTAATATTAGCTAAAGTATCTGCCAGACCTTCATTATTAGAAATGAGTGTGTCAGTGACCGTACTAAGATTTTGGAAATCTTTAATTAACTTATCAATAGTAATATCATTTTTGCTTAAAGCATCTTCAAGACCAGGATATTCTTTTAATAGTTCCTTAATATTATCTTTGTTTAAAACTGTAGTCTTAGATAGTTCCTCAAGTTTACCTTTAAAAGACTCCCAACCAGCAGCGTCCTTCATCTTGTCTTCATATTCTTCTATTGCTTTATAACTATCTCCAAATTTCTTAGTTATCTTGTTTAATTCTTTATCAACTTCATTCAACCTAAAGTTAAATGACTCTTGAGACATAATACCAGATTTTACAATTTCTTTTTCGTTATCTTGAAGATACTTTTTAACCCCTTCTAAAGCTTTCTTAGATTTATCAACACTATTAGTATTAAAACTGATAAATCCTTGACCATCATCTCTCACAGAGTTCTTAGTAGAATATTTTTTTAAAATATCCTGCATATCTTTATCAAATTTTTCTGCGTTGGCTATTCTTTCTTTATATACCTTAGCTTCTTCTTCGGTCATTTGTTTATGTTTTACGGCATAGTCATAGTCTCTTATATCAATATAACCAGAGCCTATAAGCATATTTCTTCTATGATTATTCTTTCCGTATACTTCTTTTTTTGCGTTATTGTAACCACTTTGGTTGTCGTTCAAATAATCTTTGGCACGTTGAGCTTTTAATTCCTTTAACTTTTCTATTTGTTCACTAATAGAACCAGTTACTAAATCAATATCATCTGCTTCATCGCCATATTCCTTCTTTAAACTTTTTTGTATTTCTATCAATTCTTCTCTTGCACTCAAGGCGTCTTGATAACTAGATGTATTGTCATCTAATGTTTCTCTTAAAGATTGGAATTTCTTAATAGTATTATCTATGCTACTAGCCTCATCTTCATAAGCCTGAGCATTCTCTGATACCTGTTTAATTTGTTCTTCTTGAGCAGCCTTCGCGTTTTGATATGCTGATACCGCAGCCATTAAAATAATTGTTCCAGCAGCAATAGCGGCATTTAAGGCTAATTGAGTTAAAATTGCCTTACCTTGAACTAAAATTTTAGCCTCTTCTGCGGTTACTACACCGTTAGTTGAGTTTTTAGTTAAGATATTGAGTTCGTTATACTTTTGCAAAACACTATAAGTACTAGATATAGACTTTCCAAATTTTTTAAATGTGTCTATTAATTTTCCAATTATAACAATACCAGATTTTGTTGAAACAAACAATAAAGTAAACTTGGTTAAGAATTTGCCAAAGTCACTGTTTGCAATATTTACAATAGCTGTACCTAAATCAATAAACCATTTTATCAAATCGCTACTCATAACACTTTGAGACAATTGCTCAAAAGCACTATTAAAGTTTGCCATCCTACCTTGAATGCTATCCAGGTATTTGCTATTTTCTTTCATAGCACTGCCTTGCGAGTCTAATGCTGTAGCAGTTGCGTCAACAGCAGTTTTCCAGTTAGATAAAATAGCAGCAGCATTTTGTGCTTGATACTTACCAGCAATAGTTTCGGTAACATACGCCTTTTCAGCAGCCGTTAGTGTTGGATAAACATCTGCTAACTCGCCTAATAAGTCATAAGTATTTTTAAGCGTACCGTCAGTATTATAAACCGTCTTTCCTAACTTATTAAATAATCCCTCCATTTGAGACATTAATTCTAGGTTCTTTTCTCCTTCATCGTCCATTCCTTGTAGACGTAGGGTAATAGTTTTTAATCCATTTGCCACTTTACTAGCATTACGTGTTACCTCAGTACCAGCAGTCATTAAACCAATCATTTGTTCCATACTGTTGCCAGCATTTGCCATAACTGAACTTGCTTTACCTAAGTTAGTAGCAATATCTGAAGAACTTACAGCAAAGTTATTTGAAACCTCATTAACCGCATCTATAATGTGATAAGAATTTTCCAATGTTTTATTCAAATCATCAGACTCTAAATTAAATGCTTTTAATTGTGCAATAATGAAATCTGCGGCATCAGCACTACTAATAGCTTCGTCAGCAATATTAGTATACATTGCAGCAACTTCACCAAGCTGTAGAATTTGGTCTTCATTGTAACCAGCCTTAGCAAATGATGTAGCAGCCTCAACCATTTCTGTACCAGTTTTAGCAACATTTGCACCAGCAGCATAGGCTTCTTTTGTAAATCTCTGTAAAGACTCTCCTTCTAAATCGGTTACTTTTTTCAATTCTACTAATGCCCCATCAAGGTCGGTAACTTCACTAATCATATCTTTTATTGTATGTATAACTTGATAGAACACCGTTGTTACAGACATATATGTGGTAAACGATTGAAAAGCTTTACTCCAAGAATAATTCCATTTATCAGCCTGTTTCTGTCCTTCTTTAGCTGTATCATTAAATGATTTTAATTGTTTATCGGCTTTAGAAACTTTTTGTGAGTCAACCTTTAATTGTAATTTTGAAACTTTGCCCTGTAGCGATTTAATCTGATTATTAAGCTCTGCAACTGTTTTTTCATTATTTTCTAACTTCGCTTGTAATTTAATGTAAAATTCCTTATTCATAATCTAAATTCACCTCCTCACTATTCCATATTTTTTAAATTCATCATTTAACCATTTATCTATTTTATCATCTATATTTGCCAAATATGTATTCCAATATCCATCATTATTTTCTAAATACTTAGCACCACCTGCATAAGAATAATCGTTATTTGATTGTATGTCGTTTAAAATCCAATACATTTTTCCTCTTTGGTCTCCACCTGGTGAACCTCCCCAATTACCACCGTGAGCCCATCCATTATAATCAGAAGGGGCAACTAAGTTTCCTCCATCAAATGCTAATCTTCTAATATAACCTTTAAGTGCACTTGACTGGTCTTTTTTTATTTCCCAACCAGCATAAAAACCCCCATTTTCACGATTACGAACATAATCTCCTTTGGGAGCGGCATAAATAGTAGCATCCAAATGCTGCCTAAAATCCTTTAATAGGGTCTCAGAAACAGCATCAATGACCTTTTCTAATATATCTGATAATTCCTTGTTTAATTGAGTTGTGCTGGCTACATAATTGATACTAGCCATAAACCCAGCCTCCTCCCTCAATTTTTGTTATTTCCTAAAAAAAAGAAGACTTATTCGTCTTCTTTTATTTCTTCTTTACCTGTAATTTGGTTATAATCATCTATAGCCTTTTGCCATTCCTTTGGTAATTTATTAACCATTTTTGTCATAGTTTTGGCATCAGGTATTTTATCTGAAATCATACCAACAATTTTTTGAAGACTTCTGTTCACAGTATTTTCTATACTATTGATTTGTTTTGATAAAGACATCATTAAATGATAAGCCTCATCAGCATTAGTTACAACTCTCAATAATTCATATTGTGTACCGATATTATAATATTCATTATACATATCTACGTCATCAAGGTTGTAACCTTCAATACATTCTGCAAACAATAAAGCGTAAAAGTTTGTAATCATAGCTAAAGGACTATAATCATAACCATCTATATCTCCTGATTGGTCATAAATTTTTAAAACCTCTCCTACAATATAATTTACCTCTCCATTTGTTAAGTAATCTTTCTTTAATGTAATTTTTTTCTCTTTAACTGTAATAACTTCCATAATAATCCTCCTTATTTACTAATATCTTCTATATAAGCCAATCCTAAACATATAGCCTCTGCTTTATCATCATCTGTATGTCTAGTTTTGGTCTCTGTAGCATTATATACAAAACCTAAGCTATAAATTTCATTTACTCTATCTACAGCTCTTTGCTTTTGAATTTCTCTTTTCATACCCTGTCTTGTCCCATCATAAGTTCCAATTAAACTTCTCCAAGAAGACGGAGCATAAAAAGAATACTCTATATTATATTTAAAACATAATGATAAGATTGCACCTTGCAATATACACAAATCTTTTCCAGTCTTTAAATTATTATGATTTGTTACTGGCACATCTTCAAACACCATATGTTCTATATTATATTTGTTAATTATAGCCTCAATAGCATCGTATACTTCACGTATTCTATCTCTTGGCTCTTCACTTGTAGTACGAATGACACCATAATCATACAGATTAGCCTCTTCGTCAAGCAGACCATATCCTGTTTTTTTGGTAGCCATATCTAACCCCAAAATCATAGTATAGCCTCCCTATTTTATAATACTTTTTCCTTGATTGCCCTTCTTCCTTTGTTTCATATTTCTCACTAACTTATCGTGTTTTTCTTGTTCTTCCAACTTTTGTTTCACATATTCCCACAATCGTTCTTTAAACAAATTAACATAAACTGGAAATATAATCATTGACAATACAAAAACTGCCAATATAAGTTTCAGGACTGCATCAATCACTTTCTTCTCACCAACTTCTTTGTATTGAAAGTCTCTAACTCTTGGTTAATACTTTCAATTTTTCCTCTATCGTCAATATTAATATCAACCCACCAAACTGACTTGTCATTAGCAAGCCCCATACTCCTAGCAAATGGAGTTAAATCTTCTAAGCAAGAAGTTTGGAAGCAATGTGTATCATCTTGTTTCATATAAAAACTCTGATGTACGTGCCCAGTTTGCAATATATGTGGTCTTTCTTCTAAAGGTATAGAGTCTAAGTATTTTTGTACCTTATAAGATTTTGCATAAGCATTTCCACCTTTTCCGTGAAATAATCTTATTTTTAATTTCCCAATTTTCAAATCAGCAACATCGCTACCTAAGTAAACAATATCGTCTCTTCTTTTAGCAATAGCTTTAACTATTTCTGAACCAGTTGATTTATACCACCAATCATCGTGATTACCGCTTATAACATAAGTTTTGCCACTAAAAGTTGGATATTTATCCACACAATAATCAACTTGTCCTTCATACGACGTTTCTTTTAATTCATAAATATGTTCTGGTCTATTAGAACGACCATCTGTAAAATCTCCACTATGCAAAATATATTTGATACCTCTATCTTCTGCCTTATCATATAAATAACGCAAAATGTCTAATCTATCATATTTGCTACATAAATGAGTATCACTTATTAATAATAGTGGAATATGAGTGCTATTTGTAGAAACTTGATAAATATCATTAGTCTTTGGCGGTGTTTTTAATCTTACTAATTCACCATTAACATAATCAATCAATTCACCATCTTGTTTCATCAAATTAACTAATCCGATTACCTCGTAATCCTTTAGTTGTAGTTCTTTACAAATATCTACAAAACTCTTTTTCTTTTTTAATAAAATTTTAATCTTTTCACAAAGTTCTTTAGTTTCCATAGATAGCCTCCTTGAAAATTACATTTCTAACAATTTACTCTCCACAAACCAAGCAAATCTTTTTACTGCATCCTTGTTTAAGTTTTTAATATCTCCACCGCAAAATTGCACTGCAACAAAGCCCACAGGTTCTCCATTTGTATTATGGATAGTAAAATCATAGAACGATTGAATGCTCATTGATTTTTTTAAGTTATATGTAGAAGGCATTGTTTCTTTTATATCTTCTAAATCTTTTACTAATAGTTCCCCTTTATCTAACAAGGTTTTAATAAATGTTGGTATAACACTAAGAGGTATACCATTTAATCTGTCTATACACCCCTCTACGCCAAAACGACAAGCTTCATAAGTACAAGATGTTCTAAGAGCACTACGCCCATTTGCATAATGTACCCCATTATGAAATTCATATATTTGTACTCTATCAGCATTTAACAATTCTTTCAATTTATCTGCTTCTGTCATAATTTCACAATCAAGTTTGGATTGTTTCTCTATATTTTTAGAAACATTAACCTTATCTTCTTGTCTCCATTTTTCTAATTTTGAACTAAAAGTCTTATATGTGATATAACCAGTAAATATTACGGTGCCAAGTGCAGTACCGATAGTCTTAATTTCATCAAGTATCGCATTCCAATCCATTTGACCCCTCCTATCAACAATATTTGGCATAGAGTTTGGGAGTCGAACCCAATAAATTCCCAATGAATACTCTATATAAAGAGAAGAAATTAATATAAAATTTCTTCGTTTCTATGATAATTATTTTTCTTGTTGACAGTGATTTGTTCACCGTTTTTATCTATAACAAAATATGAAGGTGTAGCAACCAAAACCCTACATACTGTTTTTACAGTATTTTTCTTTCTAGTTGTTGTTCTAGTAGTTTTCTTTTCTTCTTTGATTTCTTCCTTAGCCACTACAGGAGTTTCTAAGTCTTTGTTACTTTCAATAGTTACTTCTTCTTTATTTTGTTTGTTTTTGAAAATTCTCATTCTTATCCTCCTCTTTTACTAATCTAGGGCATTTTTGCCAATCATCTGTATGCACAGGTTTGTTTTCTTTATGACAGAACTTCTGTTTTAAACAATAATCACGAGAGAGCGAGCAGTTTAAATACTGCTCAAACGCACTCTTTGTGACACATTGACAATACTTGCAATACATAATGATTATTCAACTGTTACAATAACGTTAGCATCAATGTCAGGCATATCTGTAATTGTAGCCTTAATTGTTGTTGTACCAGCGGCCTTAGCAACTACTAAACCACCTTCTACAGTAGCTGTAGCAGGTTTATCACTAGCAAATGTAATTCCATTTACAGGAGCTAAGAATGCAGCAGAGCCATCATTTTTAATAGCGTAAACTTGAAGTTGTTTTGATGTTCCATTTGTCATAGTGAAGTCTCCACCTTCAATAGCTAAAGCAATTACGTTGTCATACCATTTAGCACCATTTATTTTTTCAGTGATAGTTGCATAAATTGGTCTATTACCATCACAACCACCAGCATTAACTGTTGAAGATAATGCTCTTACTGATAATGGAGTTTGAGCAACTGAGTCTGGTGTCATACTTAATGTAAATGCACCTGTCATAGAAGCTCTTGGAACTTCGATTTGTACTGTTCCGATTTGGTTAGTTGTAGAGTCAGAACTTGCTAAAGTACCAACCATTACTAATCTAATTACAGAAGGTAACATATCAGCATAAACGGTTACTTTTCTTGCAGCAGAGTCATTTGTATAATATCTTACACAAACAGTACCATCGTAATTAGTATCTGCTAAAGTGAATTGTGCACCACTAAATGTAACTCTTTCTACTGTTTCATCTTCTTTAGTTACCCAACCATAAACAGTTTGAGTTTGAAGAGCTAAAGGAGTACCCTTTGTAACACTACCTACACCATTAGTAACTGTAACACTTTCTTCAGTCCAAACATTAGCTCCTGTTTCAATAGATGAACCAGTATTTAAAGCTAAGAATGCTAATGAGAATTGTGCTTCGTTAATAGTGATATTCATTTCAGCTGTGTGATAATAAATATATTGTAATTGGTTACCTTTACCTGCTCTTACGTCAGTATTAGATAATGTTGTTTCAATAGAACTATCTAATAAAGTTTTACCAACGAATAATAAGTTATCATTAGAGTCATATCCGTACACATCAGCTGTACTAACTAAAAACTTTTTCATTTATAATTCCTCCTTATGAAATAATATTTTATATAAAGCTATTATATTTTATATCCAATAGCATAGATATTTTATTTGTTTACACTTTCAATTTTATTACGCATTGTGTCCATATCAACTTTAACATCAGAATATCTGTCGTCTTTTGTTAAATCATTCATCCAGTGTTGAATTACACTTTCATCTTTAAATTTAACCATACCTGACATAGACGCATTAAGATAAATTTGATAGTGTAACTTTGCATCAACACGTTGCAAAATCTTCTCAAACTTCCTAATAGTTAGTTTGTAGATATCTTCTAATTTTAATGGAGTTGAAATTAATACACAAATCATTTGCTCTTCTAAAGAACACATTTTTTGCTTAGTTTGTTGCATCTTAAATTCTTCGGCTTTTTCTAAAGCGTCTCTAACTTCCTTTTGAATTGTGTTATCAATAGGAGTTATACAGTTTTGCTCAAATATAATCTTAACTATTTCGTCAAAATCAGAACCACTATAAGCAACGCCTCTTACTTTGAAAAATGCTTTATCACTTTTTTCGTCAACATAAAAACTCATTTCTTCATTAAAATCCATATGTAAGACCATACATAATAACATTTTTATCATATATACATATGGCTCATCATTATTTGCAGCGTTATAATACAAAAATCGTAAATACGACATAGAAATAACATTGATGTCTGGTATGCTATTCTTATCAATCAATAAACAACTTACTAGCCAATGAAATTCTAAATAGTCTTTCATTGTTACTGGGTAAATTAATAATTCTTTATATGGGATTGGCTCATCAAAGTATAATTCTTTAATATGCTCTAACATAATTACCCCATATTAACAGACATTTTCAACAATTTACCTTTATAAGGTTTTTGTCCTATTGTCTGTATTCTGTCATAACGGCTACCTTGATTATCAAAGAATAAAACTCCAATACCACCAACATCAGCACCATTTAGCACCTTCAAAAGTGTTTGTATGACGACATCTACCCTTGTAGTATAATTTGATAGATGGTTTATTTTGCTATGCGTAAACACCTCTAAATTCACTGTGCATATACCAGTGACTCTAGTTGTTGGGTAAACTTCTGCTGGATAAATTCGTAGTAAGGTTTTCATTTGGTCTTCAGCATCGTCCATCATATAATCAAAAAATACATTATATTTAGACAATACCGCTTCACCATTATATATTAACTTTGATTTTTCCTCTAAAGTTAAATTAGGGCGACTATATGCATCGGCGTCATCATACTTTAATAATTTCCATATGATTTCAGCATCTGGGCTAGTCATTAAATATTCAATTATTCTATAAGAAATATTAGGTAGGTTTTCATATATAGCATATGGTTTTACATCACTAATCATTAATATAACCCCCTTAACTTAATCTTCATATCTAACGTAGTCTCCCCACATACACATCTTACAACAACTGGTGCATTCATATACATTCCCTTATTGAAAAGCGTGAACGCATTATTATTGTCTACTACGATTGTGTATTTTCCAACTGGTATACCCACAGACATATCAGCAAAAGACACGCCGTCAGTTTGCTTGATACCGTTTTTATATAAATAAACTACAAATTGTTGTGATTTATTTTGTAGTACATAATCTATATTAGGTTCTGCTATTAATTCTACTACGTCTTCAGTAGGCTCCTCCACAACATTTATATCAATACTACTTTGTATCGTTGTATTTTCGATATAAGCAGTTATAGTTGCACTACCAACTTGTTTAGCAGTCGCTATATTATCACTAATCTCAATTATGGTATCGTCAGAAGATTTCCATAAAACATTGGTGTTAGCAACTTCTTTTGTCCCTTTGTATACCTTAGCACTTAAAACAGCACTTTCGTCTACATTTAACGAATTAACAACATCCTCAATTTTTATAGTCACCTCATTCAAGTAAGCATCAGCAAAACCATTTTCAAAATCATCAAATAACGGATTTGTTTCATAATGGTCTACATAAAATTCTGTTATTGTAGGTGAATTATCATCCATAGTAACTCCATTCATATAGTTTTTAGTACCACCACCATAAAGTCTAAATGCGACTCTTTGTTCTGGAGTACCAAATAAAAATCTGTCATTTGGTTTGATTGTTGTTGTTCTCTTATTACGTTGGCACCAAACTTTTTGTTCACCATTACCAACGATAATTTCCATAGACTCTTCATTATTTGCAAAACGTAATGTATAATCTAATATACAAGGTTCGTAAATTCTTGAGCCATCTTTATCAAAGAACCTCAACACATTATTACAACGTCTGACTTCTGCTGTGTTAGCAATACTTGCATAAGAATTAGTGTTGATTACTAACCAATAACTGCCTTGCCAACGAAATTTCATTCCATAATAAGGCGTAACTGGAAAATCAGGAGCAAATATAAATGTTTTATAATCATCACCCAATATAATACCAGTATTATAGTTTAATATAGTATCAACACGGACTTTATTGATTTTGACGAAATCATTTTCACCATACGTTTGTTCGTATTCGACTTCATCATAAACAACATTTGGGGCATTATCAAAACTAAAATCTAATATTGCATTATAATCTGCATAATAGGATGCTTTAGGATTTGGTTGTCTAATCTTCTGAGCCGCATCGTAATATTTAAGACTCATCGTTTAATACCATCTCTATCATATTGTTGATAAGTTTGGTACAATGATGCACTATATATTTTACCCTGTCGTGCTCATCTTCTGTAAAATCTTGCATACCAACTAAGATATAAACAAGTTCTACATAATATTGATTATCCTGCCAAATTTTACTTGCACCAGAGACTTTAGTAATTAAAAAACACAAATGTTTTTGATAATTCTCATATGCCTCCTCACGAGAATAAACAATTTGGTTTTCTTTATTTTTTCCTTCAAATATAGGAAGAGTTTTCCAACATTGATTTATTAAGATTTTTAATGATTGCACTGTTGCGTTATCATCTAATTGAAAATCTTTATAATTGATAGTTGCCACTAGCCCACCCCTTCCAATCTGCGTGTTTTAAACTATAAGTTGTTTGCTTATGTTTAACATCTTCAACCATTTGTACACGATGGTCGGCTTTAGCTTTTAAGTTGTTAGCTTCAGAGTATCTATGAGCTTCATTTCTATTCTGTAGCATAGATGTAATTTGACGAGTGTCATTTATCTCTTTATCTAACCACATAATAGCAGTCCAGTCAGCGATAATTGACTTTTCTAAATCATCAAGAACAACATTGAATTGATGTGCTTCATCATCTCTGTCAGAAAGGTCTTTTATACAGTTTTCAAAATTAGATAACCCTCTAATCATAAATCCCTCTAAAATCAACTTAAATTCAGCTGGCGAGTCTGTAGAAAGTTTATTCAATCTATAATCTTCAATAGAGACTAACGCTAAATCCAATATGTCATCATATGGTGTCATATTCCCAGCCTCCTCTAGTTTTCGTCTTTAACAACCAACAACTCCTTGTTATAATCAATACTTTTTAAAATATCGATATTTAAAGACTCATTTATATATTGAACAATATTCATATCTACACTGTTTTTATCTTTAGATAATTTATCAACAACAACATCTCTGAATATTTCTTGTTGAGTTGGTGTCATTTTATCAAAGATATTTCTAAATTTAACCCTATCTGATGATAATAAATCCAATAAATCATCTTTACTAAGAATTTTTTTATAATCGCTAGTTAAATGTTCTGTGTTGATAATCTTATCATCAGCAATGTAACACTTACCACCTTTAATAAAACTTTTATTGTTTTTAATTATTTTTCTAGCATCAGAATAAGGAATAGCTTGCTCTTCACCAAATTCAGTGAAAGTATAAATAGTGCCTCCTCCATTTGGTTCAGTAGAAAGATTAAGTATATGATTACATAAAGAAATAAATACTACATCTCTTTCGCCTTCTGTTTCAACTGCTGGAGTTGAAACTCCTTGCTTCATTAACATTTGAACTACAGCGTTTAAATCTGAAATTGTCTTTTCTAACTCTTTAATCTTTTTTGCATCACTATTATTTTTTGCACTTGTTTTAGTATTTGCCATTATTTATCTCTCCTTTTTTTCTAAATTAAAATAAAGAGAGGCTCTTATGAAGCCTCTCCTCTAATATTCTTTTGTGTTACAATTAAGCTAATTCAATAACACCTGCTAATGCTGAACTAATAGCACCTACACCATAAGATTTATATAATGTAGCTGTTTGAGTTAAGTTAGCATTTGCATAGTTACCATCAACATTAGATAATGTAGAACCTTCAACGAATACTTTAACCATTTTATCAGTACCTGGGCAGATTACATAGATTTTCTTATCATCTAATTTTACTGCAAATTCAGTAGTAAAGTCTGCAACTTGTTCTAATTCAATAGTTGAGATACCCATAAAGTCTCTCATATAACCAACTTTAACATATTCGTCTCCTAATAAGATACGAGCATTAGTTGATGCTGGTAAGATTTTAGATAAAGCTAATTTAGTTCCTAAGAAAACTGGTTTAGCTCCACCATTCCAAGCTTGAACTTTTTGTGCTAAAGCGATAGCAGTGTCTTGAGAGAAACCACTAATTCTTAATTGACTAGCACCAGTTGTGTTTGGAAGTGCATTCATAGCTGCTGCGAAAGCATCATAAATATCATATTTCATTTGAATTTCCATAGATAATACTGCTTTAGCAACAAATTCTGCTAATGAATAAGTTCCTTTTAATACGTCATATAAAGAAATACCAACTGTAATTCCTCTTGACTCAGGAACGATAGTCTTTTCACCTTTGAATTGACGAGTTACGTCATAAGTTCTACGATTTCTTCCGCCTTTTGATACAACGAATAAATCTCTTGGTTTAAGTTCAACTTTTAAACTGTCTCCCCATCCACCGTTTTTGATTTCAGCAATCATTCCTAAATCTTTAATTAAAGCATCTGGGATGATTAAATCAGTTAACATACCAACTACTGCAAAAGCAGCTTCTTTAACGTCACTGAAGTTGCAATAAGTTGCTAAATCAGGTACGTCTGATTGTTTCTTTCCTGATAATCTTGCTACTTCATCAGAGAAGAATGTTAACATTTTTTCGTTCATTTCAGAAAAACTAACACCATTGGCATTTTGAGTTTTTCCTTCTTTATATAAATTGTAGTATTCTACAAAGTTTGTGTATCCTTCTTTTCTATCAGCACTATCTGCTGTGAAAGCTAAGACACTATTTGGTAATTTTGCCATTTTATATTCTCCTTTCAAAATTAATAAATTATTTATTTTTTACACTTTTATAAATAGTGATATACGAACTGTGTATATTTACTTGTTATTAGCCTTGATTGATGACTCAAATTAGTTAGCTACACATTCTAATAAATAAGCAGGAACTCTTTGAGAACCAATATTATTTGCACTAGCAAGTGAAATATAAGTAGTTTCAACAACTTTGAAACTTAATCCAGCACCAGCAGCTTCAGCAAATGCTAATTGACTAGCTCCATTTGCAGCAACAGCGTAAGCAGCAGCGTCTCCTGAAATACCATCAGCAGAAATTAAAACTAAATCTCCTACTTGTGGTTTAAATCCACTAAATACTGTACCAGCTTTGTTTGTGAAAGCTCTTGGGTCTAATGTACCAACTTTGAATTGATTTCCTAAATCATCAGTTAATACAACATCTTCAGCAGAGAATGCCATATATAATCCAGATAAGCTTCCTGTAGCAGGTGTAACTGTTTTATAAACTTGACTTTCACCAGCATTAGTTGAAAGTTCTTCTTTTCCAAATACATTTCCGTTATCTAAGTCTGCTGTAGAAACGAAACTTCTATTTAAGCTATCGATATTTTTAGCAGCAACTAGAGTTGGAATTAAAATTGATTTTGCCATTTTTTATTTCTCCTTTCAAAATTAATTATTTTTTTCTTACCATCCATATTTAGATGTCTTCTTTTCCATTTCGTTGTTAATAGGCATTTTTGTAAAACTATACTTACTACCTTTAACTTCTTTTGCAACAGCTTCAAAAGCGATTGCTTTTACTTCGTTTTCAAATACTGACAAATTATCTAAAGAGAAATCAGCAGATTTTTCACGAAGTTCTGCGATGCGGTCAGCAGGAATTACGTCGACTACTTCTGATAAAATAGCTTCAACAGATTTTTCCTTTTCAGCTGTTTCATAAGCCATAAGTTTTTCCTTAAGCTCGCAGTTTTCTTTTTCAAGTGTCTCTAATTTATTATTGTCTTCTTCATACACTTCAAATTCTACATAACCACCACGCATTACTCTTGTTTTAGAGTCTACATCGATAGTACAAGTAGTACCATCTAAAGTATAAGCATATCTGACAGTATTTCCGTCACAATAATCATAAACATATAAATATTCATCGTCATAAGACTCTAAATATCCACATCCATCAAGAGACTCTTTAACAGCAGAGCGGAATACTTCATATTTTTGTTCAACAGTTAATGACTCGAAGTCTTTGTTGCATTCCATATCTTCTTCCTTTTCGTCCTTATCGTCGTCTTCTTCGTCTTCTTTTTCGTCAGACTCCTCATCAGAATTTTCTTCGTCATCCTTATCGTCTTCTTCTTTTTCAGACTCATCTTCTTCCATATAAGTTTCATCGTCAGAAGCTTCTTTTGCAAATTCTTCAGTTTCTTTAACTTCTTCAGTTCCTTCCACTGGAGTTTCTTTAACTTCTTCTTCAACTGTTTCTACAACTTCTTTTTCTTTATCTTCCATTTCTTCGCTCTCCTCCTTTCTTGAAATTTCTGCAAGCTCCATATCTCTAACAAAATTCTTCTTAATCTTTTCAGAATTTTTTAAACGCTTGCTGTAAACTTTCAATGCGTTTTCCTTACTGAACTTGATTATAGACGCATTACTGCCTTCACAGGCGGGCATATGAGACTCTCCAAGTAAAGTTACCCCATTAAATACGAATTTAGTAATATGTTCTAATCCATCATCTTGTAATTCTGTACCTAACACAGTAATTTCCATTGAAACAGCTCTCTCGTTATCTTCATCTTCTACAAACACATCATAAGCCCATTTTGCATAAACTTTAGAAATGATGGCTTGAGCAACAAGATAAGTCTTTCCATTCTTCTCAACGAATTTCATCTCTGAACTTTCTGGAAAGACGCCCACAATTAGTTCATCAGGCTCGTGACCCTCAAAGTCATCTCCATCAAAACCAGCAACTAAGAATTTATTTTTTAAAGTCTTTTTTGCTTTTTTGATTACGGATAAGTCAATAGGCATATTATGCAGATTATTACCATCGTGACATACATAAATTTCAGCAATAGCAAATTGATTATCTGAATAATCGTCTATAACATCAAATCCTTGTACTTCAAAAGAAATCTTTTTATCCATTGATAACACCCCCTTTAATTAGAAGTTGTAAATACAAAGGCATATCATCAATGACCTTTTGAAGTCTTTTTGTTTTTGCAAACAACATTAGCCCATTTTCACGTGCCAACATTGGAATGCCATTTTTAATTAAATAATTACCCACAATCTTACCACATTCATAATATTTTTTCTCTTTATTGTCTAAATTAGAAATAAACATACTACTCTCCAAAAACATTAAATGATGGCATATCGTGGTCAAACTTCATCATAGAAGCATCACTGTCTCCATACATTTCTGCTTTATCAACTAATAATAAAATATCTTTTGTGATATGAGTAATTTTTAATATAAATTGTTCTAACATTACTTTAGTACTATAGTCATTTATATTTTGTGCCAAAGTAATAGAGTCTTTTACTAACGACTCCAATTTTAAATTAATTTCTAGCATCTTATTAAAACAATCTAATGCTGTATCATAATCTTGGTCTCCTTTAGGAGTTTCTCCATAAACTGTAGTGCAATCTCTAGCATCCATATAGTCAGAAATATCATCTGCTAATACTGGATAAAGATGTGCTAATTTGTGATGAAGAATATTAGATGTGATAGGCATTACGAAAGTTACGGATAAAATACTACACATTCTATCAAGCATACGATTGCTATAAAAACAGTGTGAAATTATTTCTTCCAAAGACGCTTTCATTTCTTTTGAAATAAGTCCTTCACTCATACTCTAACCTCCTTAAACCTTTCCGCCTTTTTCAATATTTGAAGCATTAGACCTAGTCTTTGCTCCGCTGTCTGTTAAATCTGCATCGTCTTTAGTAGGACGACCAGCATTATTAGGCGACATTGTATTTATATTGACCATCATCATTAACTTATCAGTAAATCCTGTAGCATTTGCCTCTTCTAGTTCTCTTTCTAGTTCTATTTTATTTAATCCTAAAGATGACGCTATCTTATTTGGTAATACAACACCTTTATCAGCATAAGTAAAAGCTTCATTTTGGCGTCTTAATCTATCAAATTGGTCATTACATCCAACAAATCTAAATTTCCATTTAAACTTTTTTGTTTCTTTATTTGCAAAATAATTTAAAAATTCTTCAAATTGAGGATAAATTGACTCTGCTAATAGCTCATCTAAATTCAATGATAATTGTGTCTCTATGGCATTTTGATTTTCATCAGTAGAGAATATTACCTTACCTCCACTTAATAATGAACTTGTAATTGCCATAAAGTTTTTATAGGTGTCTTTATCTGTATTTTCAAATTCTACACCCTTAATATCCTCTGTTGGTAATGCTAAAATCTTAATAGCATTCTCAATTCCTTGTGCTGCTAAGCCGATAAATTTACCTAAAACATCGGCATCAATAGCTAATTGATTAGCGACACTAGAAGATTTCTTCTCTTTTAAATATGGCACTGAACTTACTAATAATTTACGAGCAGCAGCCATACTTTGGTCAACTTGCAATCTTCTCATTAAAGGAACAATAGCCATCTCTGGCAGCATTGCACTAAAGAATGGAACCTGTAATGAATGTTTTGGATTAAATTTAAAACACCAAAAACCTTCTTCTGGTGATGTTTGAACCCAAGTTGCAAATTTACCAGTTCTATTATTCAATTTATTACCTGGCTTATAAGCGTTTGTATCAGCACTAAAAACCTCTTTATATTTCTTTTTTAACCAATCTGGATAGCAGTTTAAGTCTACAACCCCTTGTAAAAAATAGTTCATATCAATATCATATAATAAACCATATTCAAATTTACCAGTGACTTTAGCATACTTCCAAGGCCATTGTTGTAATACGCTTTTGCTGTCAAACGTTCTAAAGATACCATAATATGTTTCTTCCATTAATAAATTCCATAGAACCTCTTTAAATTGAGCTCTATAATCAAATTTATCCAGAAAGTTTGCAATGGCTTTATAATCGTTTTTATATTTGGTTGTGTTATAATCAGTGGCTGTAGCATTGATACAAGTCATTTCTAGGTCAAAAGCAGGTAAATTCGCAATGTATTCTAAATTACGTTTATACATTAGACTGCTAAAATAATATGATTGACCATAAGATACTAATGACGTTTCGTGATTTGCTGGGTCTTTTAATGCTTCTTCAATGCCAGCTCTATCTGGTACAACAGAAGAAATGTTTAAATTCTTCATTAATGTATTTTGCGTCATAGGACTATAAACACCATCGTTATATCCTTTAGCGAAATCTAATACATCAAACGCTCTTTGTACAGCTTCTAAAGTTTCTACAACTTCATTCTCAGACAAAAGAACCTTATTATTATCTTTTTTCTTACTCATTATTACACCTGCCTTTCCTAATAAATGTATTCAGCCAAATATTTTAAGGTGTCAACTTCTGTTCTACCTATATCGGCTTTACCTTGTTTTTCATATTCAAATACAACAGACAACCCATACATTAAAGATGTTGCACGGTCACGTTTAGCAGATTTAACAATACGGTCATATAATATCTGACCATTAAGACCGAAGTCTCTTTTAATATTACTAAGCTCTTGCATTAAATTATCGTGTTCAACGTGCATTACTTGTTCTTCGGCTGTATACTTTCCAGCTTTATATAGTTCATCTGTCTCATTACTATCAACTAATAATTTCAAACTCTGGTCTTCAAAACAACTTTTCATATAAGGATAATAAGTGCTGTTAAAATCAGCGGTTGCTTGAATACCTCTAATAATTGGTTCTGCGTTAGGCAAAGTTCTCATCGTCTCTTCATCATCGTCCTGAATTAACGGTGGATATTCTTCAATATCTCCTCTTTCATTACGATAAGACCAAGGTTCTTCTAATAAAGAAAGCAAACCTTGTCCAGCACTACGAACGTCAATTACGAGTTTTTCTGTATTAGGGAACCTAATATGTAATAACTCACGCAATAAGTCCCTTTGCTCTTTTAAACTAGCTCCATTTAATGTCTTTGTAAAAACAACGTGTTTATCAAATGTACCATTACTTTTTGGTATTAACTTAATAACGTGTGTACACGAATTATCGGAGCCAGCCTTAGTTGATACGGCAACGTCGTGTGTAATTACATATGAATACTGTGTCTTCTTGGGTTGTAATAATTCACACCTATCTAAGACACGACATTTATTTGTTAATGAATATGGGTAATAACTATCGTTGGAACTACCAACAAATGTTCCTTCATATTCATAAGCAAATTTATCTAAAGACATATCTGGACTTTCTTTTTCTATATCTATTTCTTCTTGAGAAAATAAACCTGCATCAATTCCTACTTTATAATCCAAACTTGCTACAAAGTAGTGTTTATCTCCACTAATCATTGAATGATAAAAATTTAAAAACTTTTGGTATAAGTCACAAGTCTTTAACCAAGCAGAAGAAATATAAATCATTCTACCCTTCTCAATAGGGTTCTCTGGATATTTGTCGTGTAAATCAATTGCATTTTGTCTTGGTGTTTTTATCATCGGACGAATGACCTCTGTCAAAGTGTTATCTTTAACTAGTCTCGCTTCGTCCACCAAAACTAATTGGAAACGCCACTGTTATGTTACTTTATTAATTCGCAATATTAATAAAGATTAATTCATTTATCTATATATTCAAAATGTAAATTTTTATATGTATTTCTTTGGTTTAAACAAACTCTGGAAACTCCTTTACCGTTTTTAGCTCCTAAATAAATTCCAGCAGCATACGCACTTTCAAAAATCAAATCCAATTCTATACAATAGACTCTTTTTCTATTTGATGAAAGGTTTACCCCTCTCAATCCTTTATTCCAGGCTGTCTTATTTTTCTTATTTTTTTGCCCTTCAAGAAAATTATTCCATACCTCAGGTCTATGCATAGCTTCTTTTGTTCTCTCTGATATTTTTTTACGCATTTCGGGAGTCATTCGGTCTTTTGAAATTTTGCTCATTTTTTGCCTAGATTGTTCCGTTATTGTAAAATGTGTACTATCGCTTGGAATTTGCATATTACATTTAGGCTTAAGTTCCTCTATCCAATACATTTCCCTTTCTGTCAGTAAATCGGGTGCACATTCTTCCAATTTACTAAACACAAATGTTTCTTTATGCTTATTGTATAACCTCTGTAAATATTTATTATAGTGTACATTCTTTCTTAATTTTCTCAAATGAGACGCTTTTCTGCTCTTAAGATTAATAGATTGTCCTACATAAACACAAACGTCATTACAATTTATTTTATAAATACCACTACATTCGTCCACTTTATTCCTCCTTAATAGAAATATAACATAACTATGGGTAATCTAAATAATTAAGGTATTTAAAAACGACCGTCGTCGCTGTCCCCATAAAATAAATGAATTAATTTTCTTATACTTTCATATAAGCACTGACTATATCTTCATCTACAGCATTACCTGTTTAGAGGAGGGTACTTCGCATCACTTGATGCTACGAGATTAACTCTAGTCGATGAACCTTCTTTTTCAAGCTCGGCTGCTGATTAGCATATAAACATCTATTTTTAAACATTCGCACCTACACCATCTTACAGGTGTTATGCTGTAGTTAGATGTTCTTCACGCTTTTCCAGCAATTCTCCCTCTTTTATTTTTTATATACATTTCTGTATAGAGAAGCAATTTTACGTTTACCTCTCGCATTATCGCCCTTTTGATTAGTACCTAAAGTAATAGCACGTATAGAACTACCGTTTTTGAGAGTTACTATACAGTCATCGGTACTCGTCTTTATATTTGATATTTCCCTCTTAATATTTTCGTTCTTTTGTAACTCACCCTCTATTTTTTGTTTAATAACCATACGTGCTTGATTTCCGTTTCCAGAAACAATGCCGACAGCCATACCAGGATAAAGAATTGCCATACATATCATAAATAAAGCACATAACCAAGATTTACCTAAACCACGACAACATATTAACATTGCGTTAGGGTATCTTGCCATAGCCCTCATTATTAATCTTTGAAATGGAAATAAGTTTACTCCTAAAATATCTACGGCAAATTTATCTATATAATATCTATAATATGATAAGAATTTTGTCCATTCTTCATAATCAATTTTTTCACTATTAATTGGGTCATAACTTAATGGATTATCAGTATTATTATATGCCCAAGTTTGGGTAGCCCTTCTTTTTTGACTAAAATTTTTATATGAAGCCATTATAAACTCCTCTCAATATTGGAGAATTGATTTAATAACTTATCATACATATCTTCGTCAGTTGGAATATACTCTGGAACCCAATTGTGTTTTTCAACTGCATCAAATACTCTACCAAAACAACCTAAAGCAACATCATTAGCTCCACGTTGGCTTTCAGCAAATTGAGCTGATTTAGATAACATATCAAATATTTTAGTAGCTTTTTCGTATGCCAAGTCAGCACCCTCTTCGCCTTGTAATAAATGTTGATATGCTTTCATTTGAGACAAAGATGCTTGAGCAATTTTTCTAGCATAATCTTTATGATTTGTAGTAATTATTTTGAAGTCATTTTGTAATCCATTATAATAATCGTTTAAATATTTTAAATCAGACTTAGTGTATTTACCTTGCCAATCATCACTCCAAACTGGAGTATCATCAAAAGCAGCCTGTACATTATCACTTATCTCTTCGTTTTCAGATAATTCAAATATACTATCGTCAAAACCCATACCTGCATATTTTTTTCTATATGTAAAATTTATAGCCCTTAAATAATCTCCCATATAATTGGTTGTACCAGAATTACATACGTCATTCCAAATATCCATTATAAAAGGAGTGTCTAACACTTTTAATACACTATATACTGACTCTAAATTATTAACGTCAATCATTTTATTAACACAATCTTTGCAATAAGGATGGTGTTGCACCATAGCATTACGTGATTTATAAAAATCATCTACACTTAAGTGCTTGCCCATTTTATCGCAATCTTTATTTTGACAAATAACTTTTTGTTGACCCTCAACTTTTTTTATAGGCTTCTTATATTTAGTTGCCACGTGCATTCACCTTTCTTTCAAAAAAAATAAAAAAAACTAAGACTAACTTAGTTCTATAACATTATATGATTTTATACCGTCAGCAGTACAAACGCAGACCATTTGTGTAGCATTTCCAGGTAATCTTTTTTGAATTGTATAATCATCGCCACTACCAGCCAGACTACCGCCTCTAATTATTTTTACTCCACCCTCATCTTGCATAGCACAAGTATGTAAGTGTCCAAATGTGATAGCATATGGGAAATATCCTAACATCATTGACAAACTTGCTATACCAGCTTTAGAAAAAGCGTCATAATCTCCGTGAACATTAATGTACTTTTTTCCTCTAATATCCATTTCAGCAAAAGTGCTATCTTCATTGTTTGTCTTTAATTCTACATTGTTTACACCACTTAATGCAGCATTCATATACCAAATCACAATATCATCTAAACGCTCATCTTTCAGTGCGTCTTCTTTTTTATCTAAACGTGAATGATTACCGCTTACGCTTGTAACCATAACCTTATTAAAATGTTTGCTTAATTCATAGACAAACATAGTAACAAGCTCACTAGCTTTTTTAATTTGTTGTATAACGTTCTCTTGATTGGTAATTGCTATAGTCTTATGAATTGAATTACTAATTAAATCTCCTTGTAAAGACACATAACAATTTTCAGAATTATATATATCTCTTAAAGCAATTATCTCGTCTAAATATTTACACAATCTTTGCTTTGCTATGTCTGTATTATATTTACCACCAAAACTATCAAACGTCTGTCCTATATGGAGGTCACTCAAAATAACTAATAAATCATTGTTGGATTTTATAGTTTTTACTGGACTACTAATATAGGCTTCTTTCCCAAAGTCCAATATAGCTTCCTCTAATTTATCTAATCTACTTTCTAATCTTGCGTCATTGCGTAATGCTCTATTATACGCTACACGTTCATCGTTTAAACGAAAACGCTCTTTAATAAGTTCTTGTTTTTTCTGTTCTATTTTATGTATTTGTTCATCATCGAAATATTTACTTTTTATCGCATCAAACATCATCATAAAACTTTGATACATCTTTCTGTACCAAGACTCATTATAATCGTGATTTAATTCTGAATTTAATAAATCACAAACATCTTGCCAAGTACCTATTAAATCTTTATTGTCACACACACGCCATATGTACGCATTTTCATCTTCGTTTTCTAATCTTTTAAATGCTTCCATATATACTCTCCTTTTTTACTGGATTTTCTTATTTTTCTCTTTCATTAATAATATTTTTTGATAGAACGTACGTTTGCCTAGTAAAATAAGGGGTTTAAGAAGTTTGGGTTTTCAAACCCCTTTTTCTTTCCTTTGTTTTTCTTAGGTTTTCCTTATAAGCACAATTAATACAGTACTTTTTAGGAGAACGAGTTTTTTTGATTACGGTATTACAAATAGCACATCTCTTGTATTCGGTTGGCTTTTCATAAATTAATAATTCACCTAGTATATTATCAAAGTTTGAAATCTCTATAGCCACATCTCCATCATCCTTGACAAATGGAATGTAGATATAATTATAGGCTTTAAAGTTATCTATTTTGTAAAGCCCCTTATTGAATAATAAATTACAAAGTCTATACCTATCTGCCACTCTTAACTTTGATAGTCCCGCCAATTTCCAAACATCATTATTGTTTTCAGTTACCATCATAATATCATTCTTTTTGCTATAAAATTGTAAATGAGAGACAGTAGAAGCCCATTTATAATACACTAAATAAACAAATAATAAATGCCTAGCATAATCATCCTCAACCTGTTCTATAATATCCAGTTCAGATTGATATATCTTAACAACTTTATTAGTTACAAACTCATATTCATTAGCCTTAGCAATAATCTTTGAAAAAATTACATCTTTATCTTTTGAAGATAAATATTCACCGCCAGACATAGGTATTTCTGAAAGAACCTTTTTTATCTCCTCTACAGAATAGTTTAGAGATGTTAAATATCTAACTAAGACGCAACGCTCTCTACCTTGCGTCTTGACGGTTTCATATCTCTTATTGTTAATTATATTCTCTGCATATTTTTTTTCATCAAATATTAACATCTCTTTACCTCCTCTAATTTATAGTTACGTCCCAAATATTCAAAGCCGTCGGCATCCTCTACTACGACCTGTGTATTTCCATAAGGTATAATATCTACAATATCATCACCAACAATATCCCAAATACAATCGCAAGACCAGTTGTTTCGCTCACACATAACTACTAGATGATTAAATAACTCTTTAGATGACGTAAATAAATCTAACATATTGTTTTTATATTCATCACGGTTAGCATATAAAACCCCTCTCAATATCTCATTCATATCATCATCTTGTATTCCTTCGTTATCAACCAACGCTTCAATACCTTTATACTTTCTTTGAGCTTTATATCCTTTATATAGTTCTATTAACTTAACTATTTTATCTTCATCGATTTCTGTTCTGTCAGCAAATTCTGGCAATAAACTTGTACAATTTGGCTTGTACTTAATATCGAACTCTACATTTTCAATTTCTTTACACAAAATATTCATTACACAATCTGTTTCTAGCACTGGAGAATATTTACGATACTTTCTAAGCAAATTCATTTCTCCTTCTGTATGGTCTTTTTTTCTCAACAAAACTTTTATTGGTACGCCAAAATGTGTAAGACTAATGCTATTGAAATTCTTTTCATAGCTCTTATAATCATTCATTAGAGTACTATACAAATATATAAAGAAGTATGGCTTCTTTTTTACAACCATAGAATTATATTTATATTTCTCAGCTTTAGTTATATCGTCGTCATCCTTATTGATATGAACCCAATGTCTCCAAGATTTTGGAAAGTTTGGTGGGGCGGTTCCTTTAATTTTATCAATTTCTGCCCCTTGCAACTCTCTAAGCAATTTTAAACGTGTTTCTATTTCTTGCTTTTGGTCTTGTTGCTTCTCACCCTTAAACAATGGTAACATCGCCAACATACTAGTAGAATAATTTGTTATTTGACCAACCTTAGTATCTAACCCTTTAATATCACATCTAACTTGATTAGGTAATGTTATTTTTTGAGTTGGAACTGCTTCTTTGTCATACATAATTGGGAGTTCTTCTCTTTTTGCTCCTTTAAGAAAATATGGATTATCTGTTGCCATACAAATATCGCCATCAAAATCAGAGTCTGCGTGCTTAACGACACTAATATCATAAATATTATAAATTATGCCACTATATATATATTTATACCACTTCTGCATTTCTTCTGTATTAGACAATTCTTGTACATTGACTTCTGAATAATGTGTCAATGGGCTTCTTAAAAGACACACCTCGCCAGAAATACCTCGCTCGTTCCAGAAATTTCCATATACGTGATTGGCTGGTAATAAGCCATCAGGACTTAAACCTAATGCACTTCTACATTGAGCAACGGGGTCACTAATCATAAAAGAATAATTGCCTTTAACCCATATACGACCAATCTTCGCTTGTCTTATACTCTCTTTTATAGAGTTATATATTTTTCTTTGAACAAATCCATCTTTCAACATCTCTGGATTTTTAATAATTGCCTTAGTAAAAGTGCTACCACAAGAATTAATTATGCTATCTACACTCAATGCTGGATTTTTCACTCCCACATTGTAAGTCAAAGCATATTCTAAATTACCACTACAAATATTTTTTATCCAATTTGTTGTATATGATATTAAACCATCTATGTCTTCCTTATTTAAGTTTAACACTTGAATATATTGATAGTTAGTTAGAACATACTCATCATCAAACTCTTTATTATAACGAGCAACGCCCCATTTTAAATTATAGGCTTTATGATAACTTAAATATCCTTCCCAAGATGAATAATACTTAGCCATCTTAAATTGACTTTCTGATAAAAGCACATCTACATCTTCAACATTATACTCAGTACCATATCTATCTTTGATAGTAGTGACACCGTGTTCTTTAGCATATTCTTTAAAGTCAAATGGTACAAGATTACCTTTTACAAATGCCGTCCTAACAACAAATGAACAAGGCACATAATTTAAGTGCATATCCTCAGCCCACAATTTAGCCATCTCTGGACTAATTAACCCTTGTCCATCAGCACTATTTAATTTAATATCTTTATAAATCTGTGTAACCGTATTACCATCTTCACCCTTGTTTATCCAGTTCAATTTTTGATTTGGTATTACAGTGTCAAAATCTTTTATAACACACACCCTAGGTTCTCTAACCCAAAGTACAGATGAAAAAGATAATGCAAAATATGCAGATAATTTAGCTAAATTAATTGTCTTAATTTTACCACTAAGACCACACATAAGTCTTTCTTGCATATAATCAAATAATTCTTCATTAATAAATGTTACTGTATTTCTACGCATTTGACCTGAACCAACCATAAATCTCACATAATGTTTACCGTTTAAGTCAAAGCCTTTTCTTCCTAACTCCCTATATTCTTTTTTTGTAACTACTTTTATATTTACTATATCGTCTACAAACAATAGATTATCCAACTGTGATTGAAGATTTCTAATCGCTTCAACATTTTCTGTGCTTGTAGGCAACTTTCTAATTTTCTTCATTTCTTTACGTATATTTTGCACTTTATTGTATAAAGAAACGTGGTCACCATTTTCCCCATAATATTCTCTAATTTTAGCTAATACAAGATTATCACCAATAGAGACAACGCAACCATCTTTGGATGCTTCTTTAAAACTGTACGTTTTTAACTTTGTTATTTTGTTGGATGGTATCTTGTATATATAGTATTGATTTTGCAATACTTTGGTCACGTTATCACTCCTCCTAAATAGATTTACTTAATTCTTGCATAGCAGACTTTAATTCATCAATATCCTTCGCTTCAACCACGAAGTCAAAACCTTTAAAGTTATCTAATGCCGTCTCACTTCTATGATTTAGTTGCTCTTCACTAAGATGCGAATGAAAATCTGGCGTAGTTCTTATTACTCTTATTGCTACCACCTTATCACCAAACATAGCCTTTGGATAATATATCTCATTTTCAAATCTTGTATCATCAATTAAAACATAATCCACGCAATCTTGGCATATTTCTATATCTTCACAAATTCTACCAACGTGAAAATTTGGCTTGTTTAATTTTTGCCTAATAATATCAGTCCCTAATACTTGTAATAAACGACGACCAGCCTCATCTTTTTGTCCATCCCAATTACAATATCTTTTTGCTAAATCCTTTAGGTAATAAGCGTATCTCGTAATGACAACACTTTGACCTTCAGACTCCAAAATATCCTTTAATAATTCAGCGGCTGTAGTTTTACCATTTTCTGCTTTACCACTAAATAAAATTATTTTCTTCATCTGTTACTCTCCTTTTTTACTTAATGTTTTATAATCATATGTGGAATAGAAAGATATTATTTCATCTATTTCTTTCCAATTATTTACAACCATTATATCTGTATTACTATAATCAGACTGCCAACTAAAATTATGATTGTCTTTGTATAAAATCTTTAAACTAGCATTTGTGTCTAAAGCCGCCGTACAATCATCTATCTGTATACCATCTGACATATCAACTTGCTTTTTACTTAAACTGTCATTAGTTATACCAACAAATTTCACCTGATATGGGATATGTTCTTTAATCCAGGCTTCTTTTTTTAATAAATTATTCGGAGTGCCTTTTGTAGTAACAATAAATTCTACTTGCCCGCAGTATTTATTAAAAACTTTTAAAAAGTCACTTTTAAATTTTAAATTATTAAAAAAATCATCGCTCTCAAATAACGCATTTTTTTCTTCTTCGGTAATTGGAGCTATGGATTGGTATCCGTAATCAAGTAAATCTGCTTCTGTTTTAGATAAACCATATCTTTCATTTAATAACTCAATAATCTTCTGATTACTCTCGACTATTGTATTATCAAAATCAACATAAATAGTTGTCATCACAGACCTCCTCTCTTTATCCTACCTTACATACATATTATAACAAAAAAATACGAATTTGTCAATAATAATTTGACAAATCTTAAGATATATGTTAGAATAACAATGGTGATAATTATGTTTACAATACAACAAGTATATATAGGTGAAAAAGTCTTAGACCAACTAACTGATGAAGAGGGAATTAAATGGTATCCCCTAAAAAGTTTTTTGACAAGAATATTATGTAAATACGACAAAGTATCTAGTTTTAGAGATAGTGCTATATCTCGTTATATGAAAGTATTTGAATATAACCCAAATAGACCTGGAGCATATAGAAATATTAAGATGTGGTTTATAAACGAAAATGGTGTTAAATATCTTTTAAGACATATGGAAATAAGAAGGGTTGATAATAAACATATCTATTCATCCCGTGAGAAAGGTTTCTATGAAGCTTGTTTATTCTTCAACGTCAAAACCCCTAATGAACTAGACCCTCTCTACATCAACACTCCACCAAACTTAAAAGATTACGATATTTGGTCTGTAATGTGTATTGAAAATGACTTAAAACTAAAAAATACAGATAGGTGGAAAAAATGTAATGAGTGTGGCTATTACTATCCAGATAGAGTTAGATACTTTGGAGAGAAGAAGACCAAAAATAGTAAATGTTTACAGTGCCAAGGTAAAAATTTTAAATGCCAAAATAAAATCATACAATTCATATACGAAAATGATGGTCTTGACTTGCTTTATAAAATGTCATTAAATAATAATGAGGACATCATAAGAGCTTTAAAACTGTTTATTAATAAAGGAGGGATAAAAGATGAAAGTCAATGTAGTTGATGCGGGATGTGGAATTGGTAAAACAACAGCACTAATAAATAAAATGAATGAAGATACAAGCGGACAAAAATATCTTTTTGTTACACCATTTCTTAGTGAAGTTGAAAGAATAAAAAAAGCATGCCCAAACAAGAACTTTGTATCACCGACACCTAACGACAAAAAAGGTACTAAAATAGAACACTTAACTTCTTTAATTAGAGAAGGTAAAAACATTGTAACAACACACGCATTATTTAAAAAAATTGACGAAGAGGCTATATCTATCGAATTACTACAAGACTACATCTTAGTTATGGATGAAGTTGCAGATGTAGTTGATGAACTGCCAATATCTAAATCAGACCTAAAATTACTAAGTAATAAGATAACCGTGCATCCTAGAACCCATATGGCTGAATGGAATGACGAACACTATCAAGGTGCCTTTGATGAATATAAAAAAATGATAAAAATGAACAATGTCTTTGCTTACGCAGATAAAGATAATACAATAATATCTTTAATGTGGATGTTCCCATATAAGGTATTTAAGTCTTTCAAAGAGATATATGTGCTAACTTATATGTTTGACGGACAAATACAAAAAAGATACTTTGATTACTTTGGAACAACATATACACAATGGTATGTTAAAAATTATAGGCTTACACCAATACCTCAGGTATATGATTATACTAAAGCAAAATCTTTAATTAGAGTGTGTAGCGACACCTCTTTAAATGAAATAGGCAATAAAAATACATCTTTATCTTTATCGTGGTTTGCTCGTAAGAGAAGGAGCTATGAGATGATAAAACTTCAAAACAATATTTATAATTTTTTTAGAAGCCACACAAAGGCAAATAGTAAAGAATTACTATGGACAACTTTTAAAGAATATAGAGGTGCAATTAAGCGTAAAGGTTTTACAAAGAGTTTTGCTCCAATCAATTCCAGAGCCACTAACGAATATAGCTATAAAAGAGCAATAGCGTATATTGGCAATAGGTACTTCAAACCAACTATTAAAAACTTTTTTACATTTAATAATATTGCCGTTGGTAAAGAATTTGAAGATAAATTCGCACTATCCGAATTAGTTCAATTCATATATAGAAGTGCTATTAGAAATAATAAACCAATAGATGTATATATCCCCTCTAAAAGAATGAGAACATTATTCCTTGAATGGTTAAAAAAACCGAACGATTAAGTTCGGTTTTTAATTTGTTCTTCTAAATCATCAAAATTTTCTTCTGTCCAAATAAAGTTCTCTGGCAGATATTTTTTAATGTGGTATAAATCTGATGGCTCCATTCTATTCATTATTGAAGCAAATCGCTCTTTTCCCTCTTTAGAAATACGTTTGCAATATTTATCAAACCAACACTTTAAAGACATCCAATTAGAATTTCTAACATAATGCCAAGCATCATCTTCATCACTCTTTTTAGACGCAGCCTCTTTGGCTTGATATATTAACCCCAATTTATCGTTAGCCTTAGCAATCAAATAACTCTCTATTTCAGTGCCTTTTACTATTGGCATATCTACATCCATTTGTTCTAATTGTCTCATCACTGACTCTGTTGCCACTAAAGTATTTTCTTCTAAACCTTTTTCTTCATAAAGCATATCCCTGTATTGCTGTAGAAAATCATCACTAGCATCATCTAATACATCAGTAATATCTTTAACGTCTGTATAACTGTCACTAATTGCTTTAAATAATTCTGGACAACAAGTTTCTGCTGTAACCACAGATGCCGCCGTCAATCTTCTTAGTTCGTAATAGTTGATAGCCTTTCTATCTCTATCCAAATCAACAACATCCGAATTAAAATTATATCCATATTTAAAGTTGTCATCTGATTGGATATACAACCCTTCAACATACATTTTGCCTTTAAATTTTGGCTCTAGTAAAATATAACCATTTTCTGACTCAACCATATTGCCATAATCTCCATCAATACAAGGAAAATATACAAGTAATTCATCATACAACTCCTTATCAATACCATATATAGCAAAACATAATTCTGTATTGATACACTTCTTATCTTCAGTAGACAAACTTTCAACATCTATTGTTAATACTTGCGTATCAAACTTTTCACTGTTGGCAAACCTTGGTTTCCACTCTTCATCAGCGTTAATAATATCTATTTTAAATCCTTTTCTCAATAGAACTATTAATGCCAATTTATAGCCCTCACCAAACTTACCAATCATACCATCAATACTATCTTTACTAGAACATCCTAACACTAAAGATGATTTTGGCAACTTGGTATCTTCATTTATAATATATAGTACTCGCTCTTCCTCATTATACCTGATACTCTTCTTATGACCACAATGTTCGCCATCAATAGCATTCTGCAATAACTCTCTAATAGCCTCTTTGACACCCCAATTACATACGTAATTTGGAGATAAAGGCAACTCATAACTTTTCATTTCTATTCACCCTTTCTTCCTTCATATATACTCATAGCCTCGCGATATTCTTCGTCATCATTAGGACATATAAAGCTACTAATATAATCATCTTTAATATTATTTGTTAACTCTTCATATTCTTCCAAAAACTCCTTGTAGGGAAACTTCATAATAGTAAGACTATTTGCATCAGAACTATATAATCTTTGCCAAATAATATTTAACACATAATCATAATTATTAGAAGCGTCACGTTGCTTTGATGTAGGTAAATATTGATTAACATCTTCAAATGTTAAATGAGATATTAGTGCTAAATCTCCTTGGCTTTCACCTTCTAAAATTACTTTACGAACACTACATTCGTCTGTACCTTCCAAATCAAAAAACAAATAATCTAATTCAGATTTAATATCTGTTAAGTAACTGGCATTAAACACACAATAACCAATTTGTAAAACAGCCCATCCAAATGAAATATCATATATATCAATCACTCCATACCACCCCAGTACCTTTACAAGATTTACATTGCTCTGGTGCAGTAGATGTAGATATTATAGTATTTCCAGTGCAACTATAAAAACCATTAGGCACGAGCCCTTTACCAGAACACACTGGGCATCTATAAGGCTTTCTTTCAAAAGTTAATTGAGCTGGATACCAGTTGCCACCATAACTCTCTGGTAAAACTATTGTTGGTTTTCCATCGTTTCCAGTCATAAAATTCATTTCTATCTCTCCTCCTTAAACACCGCTACTGAATTATTACCTTTATATCCTCTATCAATAGCATAATCCTTACCACTAACAAATAAGTCTAAACGTTCTTCTCCGTTAATATACATACAGGCACCACAACTATCTAAAATAATACCCTCATACGATAAACCATCTATAATAATTTCGACAGTATCGTAATAATGATAATATCTTTTGTCACTACGTTGTTCATTCCAATTGCCACAAGAACCTCGTTTAGCATTTAAGCACTCGTATGTGGCTCCAGCCAATACCAATTTGCCATTATATGCATACCAGCCTTTATCGTTTACAGAAAAATCATTTTCACACAAACCTGAGCCAGTACAACTAGTTGTATCATAGCCATCGTTAGCCCAAAAACTTGTAAGACGATAGTATCTATATTCTTTGACAGGTTCGGGCGTAACTATTGGCTCCTCGACAACTTCTTCCTTTTCATCGATTTCTTCAATTTTCATAGCATTTTCAGAAGCTTCTATTTTTGCATCTAAATTCACTTGTTTTTCTATGTTTTTACTAGAAAATTGCGTAAAAACCACTAAAATTATAGCAAAATAAAGTGCTAAATATCTATATTTTTTCACGTCTTTTAGACCTCCTATTATATACATAATAGCACATTATTTTGTTTTTGTCAAATTTAAACCTCGCGTCTAGGATTATATTGAGGTTTTCTTTGGTCTTCTAGTTCTTTTCTTAATAACATTATCTCTGCCACTAATTCATCAACCGACCTATCTGATAACTCGTCTTTTTCTTGTTCTTCTAACCAATCAATAGGTTGATAATTACCATATTTATCTTTTAACAAACAAGCTTGATTGTACTTTTGAGTTACTATTACTTCAATTTCCCCTTCAGCATCCCATTTAACACCAGCCACCAAAGTATCTCCTGTTGCTTGAAAGCAGAAATCTGTCTTTTCTCTTGATGCTATTAAATTTTCTAAAACTTCATCAATCATTTCTTGCACATCAGTATCATTAACGTGCACTGCGTTTTTGTTAGTATCAAAATATTCACTTTTAAATTTAATCATTAATATCCTCCTCTGGGTTCCACGTGTCATCACCATAATTTAATTCCGCCATTATCTCGGCAACGTTTGGAGCGGCTAATTTCTCTGCCACTTCTGCGTCTGTGATTAAACCCTTTTCAATTAAAAGCTCGCATAATAATAGCACCCTAGCAAGTATTTCAGTAGAACATTGATGCTCGTAATGAAACACTTCCTTAACATATTCTTGAAAGTAATATCTTTCTGCTTCAGTCATTATAAACACCTGCCTCCTTTTGTTCTTGTGGGAATACATAAATGTCGTATAAGTCTTCATACATCATTTTATACCTTGCTGCTTCCCCAGAATAATAATCATTTAAGTCGCCTAATCTGTTTATTTCAGCTTTGTCTGTTTGTATCACATCAACTAAATCTTCGCACATTGACATCGTAATTGCTGCGAATAAAATGACAAATATTGAAACAACAACACCAACTATCATTCCTACAAAATAGAACATTTCTCTTTTAGTAGCAAAGTCATCGCCTTGCACTTCATCTTCATCTGTAAAAAATATCTTTTTTAATTTCTCTTTGATTTTATTCAAATCAATCACCTCCCATATAAAAATCTATTGCAAAAGCATTAACTATGCGTATTGCTTCATTATGTTTATGTACTAAATTATCATCATATGTTTGAAAGTAATAATCTAGTTTGTTATCTATACTTTTATTTTTGTTGACTATATATTCTGTATCCTCTTGCCCTGGTATAGTAACTTCTACACAGACATCGCTTTTATTAGCCTTAGCCTCCATAAAAATAATTGTTAATTCTTTCTTCGTCATAATCTCTGTAATCCTCCTCTTCGTCTGTGTCATACATTCCTAATTTATAATCATCATATATGGCATCTACATCTTCATCATAAACATCTATCAATTCAATATCCGTCACTTCTTCATCGCTCGTGTCTATCAAGCTATTTTCTTCTGCTAACTCATAAGCGTCTTCTTTGTTCGTAGCACTAACCTTAACATATTGCTCCTTAGTGACTTTAAATAAATATTCTTTTATCATACTTCCTCCATTGTGTCGTATAAAGATTTTGGTATTTCGGTCATATAAATTCTAACCCCATTAATATCTACGCCATCTGAAGATGTTAATATAGAATAATTTACTAAATAAGATAGAGTATCACTATCGTCATCACTTAATGCACCAATGTCACATAATAAAGGTGTAATGTATGTTTCAACTACATCATCGACGCTCATATCTACATCAACAGCCATAACATCTGTAAAGTCGCCATAATCAGCACAAATACAAACTATTGGTGTGTTGCCTAAAAAATAATTGATTGTCTCAAGCATACCTTCTTCATCTGTTTGAAGACAATTACCTAATACCTGCATATTTAACTCGATAGTTAATTCGTTATCTACAGGTCTTTCTTCTACTAAGTCTTCATCCCAAATATAAATACTTTGACCATCACCTGCTGGCATTATTTCTATTGATGATAAGTCGCCTCCTATATAAGACTTTATAACTTTAAAATTTTCACTATAATGTTTATCTACAAATTCTTCCACTAATTTCTTGTTCATACTTATCTTCTCCATTCAAAAGTTTTTCCATTTCCTTCACCCATAATTATCCAGTTTTCATATGGCTCTTCTCCACATTCTGGACACTCACAGGTATATACTTTCTTTAACGACTTATTTTTATCTACAAATAATAGATGCCCACACTTCCTACAAGCAAACACCCAACAATCATATATGACTTTTGACATCAACTTCACCCTCCTTTATTAGTTTAAATTCCATTATTGTAAAGTGCGTTTTTAGTTCTTCTAAGTATTCTCGTTTTTGCGTCATAGGAGCCCCTTCTAAATCATACGGTACATTTCTAATGTTAGTCACAGATTGCAATGCTTTTTCTGCACCCTTGATATTCATATAGAATGGTGTGTTTTGGTCGTATGACGCTCTATATAGTTCGCCGTCCTTAAATAGTGCATATAACTTCATACTAACCTCCAATAACCCAGCACTTAAATGCTCCAACATCATCAGGCTCACACTCTACAAATATAGTCATATAACCTTGTTCATAGCCATCAATTTCCTCCCAATCACCGTCGGCAATTACTTCGGCTTTAGTTTTGTATCTATACCAGGCAACGAACGGTTCCCAATCATTAAGTTCACGGTCATAATCCTTTTTATATTCAGCAATGGCTTCTTCTCTGGTATAATGATTATAGTTATATGCCATTCCACCATCACCTAAATCAAGATAGTCAACTGTTACTTTTGCCATTAATAACACCCTCCACATCTGTAATTCCACTTAGTTTGAGTAATCTTCTCAATAAGACGCCATTCGTTTCAAGAATACTTTCTTGGTTACTAAGTAATGCTTGGTTCTCCTCGTATAATTCCATAAGACACGAGTCAAGGGCTAATAGCAATGCATACATATTACCTGAACTTCTACCACCAAGTTGGACTTGTACCTTAGGTGCCTCTCCACGAAGTCGGGCGTATATCTGTTCTTTTAATACTTTAACCTTTTCTTCCATAATATCAGTCCTCTCTAAAATATATTTTCTTAAACCTGCGACCAGGTAACCACGTGCGTAGACTACTTAATGGTTTAAAATATATTTTGCCTTTATTGGGCTCTATTTCAATCCATCTGCCACTAACGTTCATTTTATTACCTAGCCTATCCTTAGCATAATTTTTGAATAAGGCTTCAGCCACTCGCGATGTCGAGCAAACAACCAATATATCTTCACCACGTTGCTCGTATGACTTAACCATACCAAATACCTGAAATGCTTCACTAGATATAGAGTCAAGAGTTTGCAATTCGTTAAATAGTGCCATCTTTCTTTTTTCGCTCTGCATACTCGTCAAGTCTTTTTTGAGCCTCAGCTTTCTTTTGGTCTTGTACTATTTTAATATAGGCTTGTAAATTATCTGCCGAAAACTCTTCCACAATGTCTTCCTGCGTTATCAAGCCTTTTTTCATTAATAACTCTAATATCATCATATCTCTAGCAATATATTCATCTTGATTTGAGAAGCCTCTAAACAATTCATCTAAATCAAACATACCTAACACCTACCCACTAATATAAAATTCTTAATACCAACATTTACACATTCGGTCGTATCTTCTATATATTTTTGTAATTCTTTGAGGTCGCCTGACGTCTTAATTTTGCGTTCTAAGTTCACCGTCATACAGCCCTCGCCACCTTTACAAGTATAGGCTAGTAAATAACAATAAAGTCGCTTCTTAAAAATCTTCATCATTAACCTCCCCATAATCCCAACTACCATAAGCATAGTGAGCCACTAAACTATTACAGTTTTCACAATACACGTCGTATTCGGTTACACATCCTTCTGGTATATTAAATCCTCCAATTTCAGCATTATCCTCAATTAGGTGCTTGCTTCCACACATTGGGCACTTTTGAGGAACGCCGTCGTAATCAACATATCCGCTCGTCACTAAGAAGTCAATATATTTATCATATAATGAACTTGTATCTTCGCCTTGCAGTATGCCAGCCAGTATCTCTTCCATCTTTCTTATCCTCCTATCTTTATATATATAATATCATAATATATAATATATGTCAATGAATTTTTGAAAAAATGTTGACAAATTATATTGTTAGTGGTATACTATATTTAACCAAAGGGGAAAATAATTAAAAGGAGGAATGAAAATGTTTAATTTATTATTAGGAGCCTTATGTTGGAATGCTTTTAAAGCTACACCAGAAAGTGCTAGTAAGAGAAGACGTTATCGTTTAGCAACAAACTTTGCACACAAATAATAAAGACCACACAAGGTCTTTTTTTTGTTGCATAAAAAAGTGTAAAATTGTAAAGTAATTTGCAAAAATGTAAAATCAAAACGAAAAAAGGGTCTGGGTTTCTTTATGGCTCCTTTTTAGGTGTCTTTTTATATACTATATATCTTTAAGGAAATGCACTTTTTAGCCTTTATTTATAAGGCTTTGCAGAGGGCGATGTAACTTTTTTAAGGCTCAAAAGTTACATTAAGACATTTTGAAGTCTAAAAAGAGCATAGCGTAGGCAGTCCTAAAGCAATTTCATCTAAGCGGGTGTTAACCATAGAGAGCCATTGACGAAACGATGAAATCGTTTAGGAGAAGAGCATTTCCAAAATCTAACAATAGTAGACAGCTTATAGGTGTAGACAAACATAGGCATAAAAAGTCTTAAGACTAGATTTTGAAAATGTCTTCGACTCTATATACTATGGCTCCTATATAGATGTCTTTATATATAATAAGTCTTAAGGCTTTAAAAGTCTACACTAATGTCTTAAGACATAAAGAGTCTGTTACTACTAACCTCCGCCCGACATTCTGCCACTACCCTCACAGAGGGCATTTTAAGCCGTTTTACGAGGTTTTATAAGGCTCAGAGGGTAATTATACTGCCCACGTTACTAAGAGCTCGTGATGAGCCCATATTCGTTACAGAGAGGCTATGCCTCTTTTTTGTTTAGGAATTATATTATTGTAAACGAGAGGGAGGGGTGAGGACAGTATGCCACGAGTGTAAAGAGGAGGTAAGACTGAAAAGCCTTGTGTTATTGGGGGTTTGAGGTGGTGAGGATGGATTATGGAGGGTGAGATGTGGGAGATGGTGTGTGAGGTATGGGGGAGTGGATGTGTGGGTGATGGGGAGTGGGAAATGCTAAGGGGGATGTGCGAAAAGAGCAGCACACATTATAAAAAAGCCCCTTGTTCGCTTTCCGTTGTAAAATACCCCGTTTTATTGCTAAAATGTATATTTTAGCATACTTAAAAACAAAAAAAGCACCAAAAAAAGCCCTTAAAACGGGCTTTTTTCTTGAACTATTTTATAAAATTATATCATAATCTTTTATGATTATATACTTGTTTTCTATTAATCTACTATCATTTTTTATATTATCTATACTATTATATGTCGCATTTAATAAAGTTTTAGCACTTGCTTTTATACTTCTAAACAGATTAATATTTTCTTTTTGTTCTTTTATTTTATAATCAATTATATTATTATTTCTGTCTTTTATTACTTCATATAATGTATAATATTTTATAAAATTATAATCTTTCAAATATATACTATCATTATTTTTTAGGTCGTAAATTGCTAATTGTTTGTTATACTTCGCAAACTCTAAAGCCTCCGTTTTATCTTGTATATTTATACTAATATCAATATACATAATATTGTTATCAAGCCATAAACCTATATGCATGTTATTTTTATCTTTTATGATTGCTTGTTTTTCCTCTATTGCTTTTATAATTGCTTGGTAGTCGTCGCCTTTTGTTTGTGTTTCCGTACCCTCTAAACTTACCATATAACCCCTTTTTAGTTCTGCTTTTTTTAGTTCCTTTGTTAATGTTTCCCCCTTATTTTCTATTATTCTTTTAATGTCTTCTAATTTCATTTTTTTTATATCTCCTTTAACTTTCTTTATTTTTCTATAATATCAATATACTTATAATTATAATTAATATATATTATTTGTTTGTTGTCTTCGTATAGTTTTATAGTGTCTTTGTCGTTTCCTTTGGTGTAGAAGACTTCAAACCCTGCCCCCTCTAAGTCGTCAATAAATTGTTTTACATTGTAAAGTTTTTTTACTATCATTTTTTTTACCTCCGTTATACTTGCTTTTTATTCTTCGCCGTCGTCTTTTAGTAGTCTACCATATTTACTAATTATTAAGCAGTTAAAACCAAAAATGGTTAATAATACTACTAGAATTATAAAGCCTTTAAAATTGAAGTCATTAATCATTGCTAAAAACATAAATATTAAAGAATTAATTAAAATCAATGTTTTTTCTAGCCACTTTTTAAGATATAGCCTTTTTTTCATTTTTTCCACCTCCGTTATTTTTTCTTGTAGTCTTTCCCTTACTACATTATTATTATACCACTAAAAAAAGTAAATTACAACCCCTTTTTTACAATTTATCAAAAAAGTTTACAATTTTACAAAAAAAGCCCTTTACTTCCCTACTTTTTCAAACTTATGATATAATTATATTGTAAATAAAAAAGACTTTTAGGAGGTGTCAAAAAAAATGTATATTAAAATAAAAATAGTATATAATAATAATGATATGATACTAAAAGCGAACAAGGCGAACGGGTGTTCGTGCGAACAAATGTTCGGGTGTATTCCTAACACGGGGCGAGGTGTAGAAGTCTATCTATAACAGCCGAGCCGAGGAAGAACGGGGCGAACATATAACACGGCGAACAAAAAAGAACGGGGAAAAGTCAATTTACTTCCCTACTTCGCAAAACTTGTGGTATAATATAATTAACAAAGGGAATAATACAACTAGAGAGTGCAAAAAGTTGCAAAAAAAGTTGTAAAAAATACAATTTACTTCCCTAGTTTAGAAAAGTTATGGTATAATATAAGTGTAAAGAGGAGAGATTACTATGAATAAAGAAGAAATAAAAAATTATATGCTAGAAAATAATCTTAATTGGTATTATAGCGAAAAGAAGAAAAAACTTTATATAACAACTGGGTTGTATGACGATATTAATCTTATCATTAATAACTCATTATGTATTAGAGATATGGTTAAGACTTTACAATATGATTATACAATTATTAACGAGCGACTAGCCTATGAATTAATAAATGGTGTAAAATATAATTATAAAAAATTGGAGGTATTATAATATGAATAATAATATTAACGAAGTTAATTATAAAACAAACTATGCAAAAAAATATAAATTAGCATTTGAGGACTATAACGGGTGGTGTAATAGAGATACTTGGTTGGTTATGTTATGGTTGAATAACGACCAAAACAACTACGAGGGCATAACACGAATTGTTAAAAATACCCACGACTTAAAAGATTTGAGCGATATGCAATTATACGGCATCTTAAAAGACTTTTACTACGGGGACAAAATTAACTTTAACAAGGTTGATTTGGACGAGGTTAGATTTGGTTTAACTGAAGAATAACAAGCCTTAACGGAAAGAAATGACCCACTATAAGGTTTTTGAAAATGACGGAAAGAAATCACGAGCCGTGTTTATGGAAACAAAAGCCATAACACGAGCCGTGAGAAAGAACGGAGGAGTTATTATGGAAAATAAATTAGAATTAGCATATAAAGAAGTATTTAAAAATAGTAAAATAGTATTATCAAGGAGCGACCTAGCAAAAAATGTGTTATGGGTGCAATTATACCTAGCACAAGACAAAAGCGAGGAAATTAACGGGTATTTTGACAACGATATGTTTAGTATAACACTTAAGATAAGAGAGAACGGCGAAAACGACTACACAATGGAAAAACTTAATAGTAGTTATTTGATAAAGCCTACTAGCGAGTATATGGCATACGGAAGAAGACAACTTGCTTTTAGAAAGACACAAGGCGACGAAGACAAGATTATAACAACATTTAAAAAATATGTGGGAAATCTACACAAGGCACTTTTAGAAGACCTAGAACAAGGCAACATACACGAAAATCATTTAGAATTAGTAAAGGAAAAAATAAAATAAAGGAAAAGAGGTAAAATTATGAAAAGAGAAGAAATTATGGAAACAATCAAGAGTTTAGCAAGTAGTCAAGGACTTTATAGTAGATTATATAGAGATTTAATGGAATTAGACGAGGACGAGTACGACGAAGTTATGACGGAATTAGAAAGCCAAAACTTCAAGGACGGAGTAGACCTTGTAATGTTTATTGAAAGTTAGGAGGGAAAAATTATGACTTTAAATAAGGAATATATAACACAACTTTATAACGAGATAGGAGCAGATACGAGGGAAGAATTAGGAATTAATAGCCTAGAGGACTTTATAGATTATATTAAGGCAACTATAACAAGCAACCTACAATATGACCTAGACTTGGAAATAGACGGCGAAAAATTATTTTAGGAGGTGTCAATATGACAGTAAAACAAAAAGAATTTTTAAAAGAATTTAAGGACTTATTACTAAAATATAATGCAGATATTGGGTGGACTTGTGCTGATTGTAGCGACACTTACGGACTATATGACGACCATTTATATATTAGTATGCTAGGGCAAAAAGACATTGACTTATATAGTAATAGTATAGACTATACCGACCTAGACGAACTATACAAAAGAGCAGAAATGGAAATAAACGACAAACTAAAACAAGGGAAAAATTAATTTACTTCCCGTATTTGGAAAACTTATGATATAATATAGGTGTAAAGAGGAGGAAAAAATTATGGAAATAAAAAAAATTAAATGTAAAAGTGGAAATGAATATAATATAGTAAATGAATATTGGGAAACTAGCAACTCTTGGGGACATAAAAGCACATTAATTGCACCTTGGGGCGAAGTAGAAAGCCATAAAGTTAGGTATTATAATAGAACTTGGGAGTGCTACACTTATCAAACTTGTATGCGACAACTAATAGCAAATATTTTAGAAAGCAATCAAAAATCTTACATAACAGAATACAAGGAAGAGAACGGCATATCAAGACTACTAGCCAATAAAAAAGCAGAAGTTATTAAAGAGTGGGAGCAAAAAGAATACATAAAAGACTTAATGGAAATTAAGGAAAGAATAAGCACTAGAAACTTTGACTAACGAGGTGTAAATATGAAAACGATAGAAATAAAAGCAGATAAAAAATATATTGATTATATTAATAGGTTATTACAAGATATTAATTTTGACGACGATAGTTTAGAAATGCAAAAACTAATTAAAGAATTAAATGCACGACAAGACGATAATATTGGTTTATTTTCAATAGATATTAACAAAGACTATGTATTAACAATAGACATAGCAAGTGGCACTAGTAACTATTATGATAACATAGTTATATGGAAAAAAGGAAAAACTGAACTAGATTATAGGGAAGTTGCTTGTTTAGAGTGTAATTTTGAAATTGGAGATATAACACTAGAAAAAGAATATTTTGACTTTTTAAATGAAGATTATATAATAAAGTTTATATATTAAGGTGGTGTAAAAGTATGAAATTAAGAAGATATAGAGCCTTTTGGGACGACGGACACGATACGGGCGAATTTGAGTATTATTCAAGCCATAGAAATTATAGCAAGGGTAATATGGAAGATATGAAAAGCGAGTATATAAAAAAATATGGTTATAGTGCATACAAGCACAAAGAATTTAATTCTGGTTATTTACTAGAAGATTAAGAGGTGTAAAGATTATGAAAATAGAAGATTTAAAAACTGAAAAAATCATTAAGTTATTTGGTTTACAAAGTGGTTGTATGAGTGAAGAAAAATTATGGGAAATTATTAAAATCAATAAAGACAATAACAACGAGTATGTTTTAGAAATGGAACACGGACTAATAGATAGTAAAATGCTTATGATTTTATTAAGAAGTGGTTATACTATGGAAATATATAACGACAATATGTTAAGGTTTAAGGTGGTGTAATTATGCAAAATATTTATGATAACGGCGAAATGTGTTTAGGAGAAGTTAAGAAAATTATAGAATATTTTAATATAAGTGGAGCAGATATTGAGGAATACGAGGACTTATTGGAATATCTAAAGACATTAAATGACGACGATATAGTAGCCATTAATTATGATAGTGGTATGGGTTATAGTTGCGATTTTTGGACTAAAGACGATAAAGTAAATTAGGAGGTAATTATGTATAATATAGATTATGATAAATTAGGAGAATATATAGGCAAAAAAGCCACTGAATATTTTAATAGGTGGTATAGTAAAGATACTTGCGATTATAAGGACGAAATAAGCAATGCTAATGAAGTATACGACGAAGATTTAGATATGTTTATTTGTAGCATAGAATTAGCAGAGGTTGGAAAGCCACCACTAATTATAAAATATTATTATGAATATATTACTGACGATAAAGATAAAGTAATTGATATAAAATATTTTGTTGATAATTTTGCATAATACTTCCCTACTTGGAAAATCTTATGTTATAATATAAGTGTAAAGACAAAGGAGTATATACCGATAGCGAGGGTGTAACATATAATAGTTTAGTTGAGGTGGAATAATATGGGAAGACAATTATATTTTAATAAAGAAAAAATAAATACACTAATAAAAATGGAAAACTTAATAATGAAATATAGTAAAGAAATTTTTGGAGCAAATAAAGATAAAGCAGTTGAGATAGATTGGTTTAACGGCGACATAACAAAAATTACTTATGATGACTATATGCAGTTTAACAATATTATAGAGCAACTTATTGTAGCACACAAGCAAAATATTAGTAAACAAATTGAATATAAAAACGAAAAAAGAAAAATCAATAAAATGTACGGCAGAAGTAAAAAAGAGATATTGGCACACGAAAGAGCCATAGAAAATAGAAATAGAAAAGAGGTATAATTATGAGTTATGAAAAAGTAAAATGTATAACAAGAAAGCCAAAAGAGGGTAAAATATTTATCACTAGTGCTTGTAATAATGTACGACCATTAACATTTGGAAAGTGGGAATACGGAAAAGCAGATATGAGTTATAAAGAAAAAATGTTTTATTTATTAAAAGATATTAGTGGTGGAAATTTACAACTTAATAATAGTTGTTATGAGTGGAATTATGCAGTATTAAAAACAAGAGATTATATGCAAGAAAAATACGGCAAAGAATATTATTTATACGATTTAGCCACTATGAAATATACTAGATATTGTTTAGGAGAGCAAATAAGTAGTGTATACACTCCTATAACACAAACTGAAATAGAGAGTGGCAACTATAATTATATTTTAGAGTGGGAGAGTAAAGATAATAAAAGCAAAGTATATTATAGAGCCGAAGAATATAACAACGAAAAAGCAAGAGTTATGGAGGTATTGGAAGAATATTATAATGTGTTTATTGGTTATTTAGAAGAAAAACACGACGGCAAGTATTATTTATATAGCAAAACTTATGGAAATATTACACCAAAAGGCACACAAGGTAGTTTTTATTATAATGTGTTTGAGGGAAATATGAAAATATACGATAATTACAAACAAGCATATTGTATGAAAGAAACAATAGGTAAAGATGTAGAAATAAAAGCCGTCCCTAGAAGAGAATACAAGCCTACTAAAGAACAAATAGCAGAAAGTAAAAAGAGAATAGAATTATTAGGTTTAGAGCCACGATTTAGTGATAAATTGTATATGAGTGATAGATACTACATAAGAGAAGTAAAAGACGGAGAAATGGACTTAATAAGAGCCATAAATAATTTTGAAAAAAATTATAATGCTTATGTATATCATATTATATATACAAAAAGTAATTTTGGAAATCTATATAGTATGCTTTATGTTAGCAATAACACCGAAGAATGGAAAGCCGATAGAAAAGACCTACAAAACAAAGAGTGTTATGCTTATGTATATAACAAAAGCGACGAAGTATGTAGCGAAATAGGTTTAATTGGGGTTGAAAAAGCAGATACTAATTTGCTTACTAGAACTTTCTAATTACTTCCCTACTTACGAAATTGTATGGTATAATTAATATGTAATGGAGGAAATATTATGATAATGGAAATAAGAAGTGTAAACACACTAAAATTATTAGATAGCAAGGAAATAAAAAGCAGAAGAGAATATAAAAGAACTTGCAAAAGACTAACAAAGTTAGTTAAAAGACATAATAAAATTAACAAAGAAAACACGGAGTTCTTGGTTAGAATAAAAGAAAATTCCTTTGTGGTTAAAGACAACGATTATGGTTATGTTGTAGGACTAAAGGAAAGCGAAAGCCGTTGGTTATAACACGGCAAAAAACCTATTTTGTAGGTTTTATGAGTAGTATTGTTGTAGTCTTTCCTAATCTTTTACAATACTATTCCTAAAGCCTATAAGGTGGAAAATATTAAAAGGAGGAGCAAAACAAAAATGATTAAAGAAGTTAAAATAAAAACAAATGTGGTAATAGTAAATAAACACCACGAACAAGGTTATGGAAATAAAGAGGGAGTTATGATTATTGAAAAAGATAATGGAGATAAACATATACTTGACCTTGAAAGTAATACTGATATATCAAAGAGCGATTATCTTGATATTGTAGATACTAAAAAAACAAAAGAAAATGTTTTATTTAAAAACATAATGTTTGATACTGAAAAGTTAGAAAAATTAGCCAAAGGAGGTAAATAATATGTTTAATGAAGAGCCTTATGTAATAGTTATTGATAGAGGTGGAAATCTATTCAAAGTTAAAGAAAAAACAATGCAAAAATGTTTTGATAAGATAATTGCACCACTAGATATAATTAATCAAATTGGCAACGAGAGTGAAATGGAATTAGTACACGAGTTGAATATAGATTATGTTAAAAAACTTGAAAATGGTTTAATTAAAGCACTAGACGAATTATCACAAAAAGAGGACAATTTTGATTATTATGACAAATTGAGAGAATTAACTGATTTTGGAAATTATCAAGCACTAGACTTTTTAGATATGTTTAGTGATAATGAGGGAGAGTAAATTATGGAATTAAAAGAAATGGCAAGAAAAATGCAAATATGTGTTAGTATATTATGTGCTTTATTAATAGGTTTAGTAATTGTATCTTGTTATTGGGTTATTGTATATATTAATGACCTACAAGCAGAGAAAAAAGAATTAGAAAAGCAAAATAAATGCTACCAAACACTATATAATGAAGATATTATTGATATAGGTTGTGATAAGTATTTTCAAAATGATAGTTGGTATATAGAGTATAAAAAGGAGGTAGCAGACAATGAATAAGGAACAATTAATGAATAATTTATGTGAGATTATAGCAGAACATATTGAGGAATTAGCATACGAAAACGGAGCAAGTATTTATTTGACCGATAAAAACGAATTATATATTGATTTGAACGATAGCGAACAAGTGTTTGTATTAAATGTAAAGGAGGAAAAATAATGAATACACAATTAACTATGCAAAGCATATTAGAAGTGGCACTAAAATTAGAAGAACAAGGGTTAGATTTATCTAAAATAAGAGTATTTTTAGGAAACGACGACGAATTAAATGGAGTACATAATGCTTGGTATTGTGAACTTGTTGAAAACGACGGAGAAGAAGAAAACACTATGATAGTAGATTTAATTAATGAAAACATTGGTAGTAGTGTTAAAGAAAATGAAAAATTTATCTTAATTAGTTAAATTTACTTCCCTACTTTTTAAATTATATGTTATAATATAAGTGTAAAGAGGAGGAAGAGGTATGAAAAAATACGAGATATGTATTGAAAGTTATTATTCTAATAATAGTGATTTTAAAGAATATGACAATTATACATTTGAGAGTAATAATATAGAAAGTGCTAGAGAGTATGCTAAAAATGTATTGACAACTTGGAATAAAGAAAGCAAAGGTATTATCTATAATATATTTGATTTATGGGAGATGGAATTATGAACGAAAAGTTGATAAGATTAAGTAAAGAAAGTATAAAAGAATTAGAAGATATTGGACTAGGTAAAATGATACCAAAAAATCTTCATTTTACAATTAACTATAAAGCAAAGAATAGACTAGGACAATGTGTTGATAAAAGAGATATTAACATATCTAGTTGGTTATTAGAAATAGGTTTAGACCACGATATTAAAAATACAATCATTCACGAAATATTGCATACTTTTAAAGACACGATAGGGCATAAAGCAAAGTGGCAATATTATGCAGGGTATGTAAATAATAGAACTGATTATCATATCACAAGAACAACGAGTATTGATAACATTTATGCAAGAGCAAATGAGGTTAGACCTACAAGCGACCACCGAGAAAGTTCTTATAAGTATAAAATAGTTTGTGAAAAATGTGGGTGCGAATGGTATAGATATAGAATGACAAGAGAGGTGTTCTTATCTTATAAGCATAACACTATGGTTCATAGAAATTGTGGTTGTCGTAATTTTAAAATAATAGATATTAAGGAAAATAAAGAATTATTATAAGGAGGAGTATTATGGTAAATTATATAAAGGAATATTTTAAGACCGAAGAACACGACCTAACAAGTTTAATTGGTAGCAGTTCTACAAATAACGACGATAAAATAAAAGAAATCAAAAGACAAATAAATAAACTACAAAAAGATTTGGAATTGAAGACCGACGAATTACATAAGGAAGTGGAAAATGTTTATACAAATAATTTTGTACCACTTTCAAGTAAAGTAGTTGTTAAGTATGACGGCAGAACAAATGGGATATATTTTGATTTGGCAACTGGTTTAGCACTTGACGAATTACAAGGCGACGAAGTGGTATATACAATCTATAACAAGAGTGATACACTTTGTGTCGTAGTTGGTTATAGTTTTCAATTGGCAAGTATTGTTATAAAAAAATATAAATATAATATTAATAGAGATAATACTAGAATTAATTTGAAGTTATTAGAGGAAAATGTAATTAGTTTTTTTTGAAAACAAACAAGCCGTGTTTGAAGTAGAAAAAGAAGAAACTACTACTAGAGATAGTATTGATTGGAATATAACACACTCTCTTCAAAGAGTAGATAGTAAAGAGTTCATCAATACATTATTTGGTGTAAACTACGAGGGAAGTCTTGACCTAGAAGAATTAAGAAGAAGATATGCAGTAAATAAGTCTTTTGAAATAATTTTAAAAACTTCTCCAAAAGAAATAGTGGACGATTTATTGAAATTAGAAGTAGATAAGCCACTACCTATTAATAAAATTATAGGTATATCACAAGAAACATACGACAAAGCCGTTGAGCGAGGAGATATTAAAATGTTATTTGACAATAGAAACTTTATTAGTGGAGAAAATAACGAAAAGTATAATCTACATAAAACTGAAAACGAGTGGTTTGAATTTATTGACGAAATGAAACATTATGAAGAAGATTTAAGATTTTATAATATAGAATTTTATAGGAGTGGTTATTATTATAATAGAAACGATAGTCTTTTAGCCACTATGTTGACTAGTTATACACACGAGCAAGTGTTTAGAGATAATTATTCATTTGGCAAGTTTGCAAATTATGTAATCAATGAAACAATCAATCAAGGGTATAATAGTATTAACGACTTTGTGGTTGAATTAAGAGATTATCTTAATATGTGTACTACGGACGATATTAAGCCGACATTATATTCAAGTTATTTAAAACAAACACACGATATAACAAGCAGAAATCATAAAGTAATAGTAGAAAAGGAAAAAGAAGAAACATTTACAAGCAGATACAAAGATTTTAAAGAATATAAGGGCAAAATGTATTATGTAGTAGCACCAAAGAATAGCAACGACCTTAAGAAAGAGGGAGATAGACTTAATCATTGTGTAGCAAGTTATATTAAGAGAGTTATTGACGGGGAGTGTTTAATATACTTCTTAAGAACAAATAAAGAAGAAAGTTTAATTACTTTTGAGGTAAGACATAATACAATAGTACAAGTTAGAGGACTACATAATAGAAAGCCTACTGAAAAAGAACAACAAGCATTAAGAGATTTTGCAAAATGTAGAAAAATGGAGGTAAACTTTTAATATGAGCAGTTTAAGAGTAATTGAAGACAAATTAAATGATTTAGATTATGATTTTGAAAATTGCAAGAATGAGAGCGAATATAAAGAAATATGTGATAAAGTTCTCACTCTTGCGAATGAACTTGTTGAAAAATTAGACAATCATTATGACAAGTTAAATGACATTGACGAATATATAGGTTATTACATAGATAATAGTATTGATTATGAAAACTTAAAGTTTTATCTAAAAAGAGATAATATGTTTACGAGGGAGTTAGAAGATTGGTTAGAAAATTATATGAGATACTATAATAAAAAAGAAAAAATAAATGTTTGGGAGGAATAATTATGGAAGAAAAATTAAAAAATATTTTAAAAAGTTCATTTATGCAAAACTTTTATATGGAAAGAGTGGCAACTGATTTAATGGACTTGGTTGAAGAAATTGATATGACGGGAGAGGTACTAGAAAATTATATGACCGAAGAGTTTAACGATAATTTTACATACGGAGAACTTTATGACCTTTTCAAAAATCAAATGAATAAGGCAGATTTAGAAAGTTTATTAGAAAGTATGGGACACGATTTTGTTGACCTAGACGAATTAAGCGAGGAAGAAAAAGAAAAATATTATTAAATATCATTTTACTTCCCTACTATGCGATTTATATGGTATAATTAATATATAAGAGAAAAGGAGAAAATTATGAGAATTATAAAAAATGAAAGAGAAATATTAGAAAACTACTTCACTATATTAGAAAATGAAAGTGGTTATGAGTTAGAAACTTGGACTAACGAGGGAGTTGATATGATTATCACTATTGAAAAAAATGGAGATACTCTATTAGAACAATTAAAAGAATACATAGATAATTTTGATATAGATAGCGAAATAGATATGTATAGAGAAAATGAAGAATATAGAAATAACTTTACAATTAAAGAAAGTTTAGAAGATTTTGAAAGTTATATTAGTTATGTAAAAGACTTAATTGAGGAGTTAGAAACTAACAAAGAAAACGAGGAGTTTTTAGAAAAATTACTTGACGACGAAGATATGGAAGACGACGAAGATTATGAGCCTTTAGAAACATTAATTGGAGTTGGTGTAAATGATACTGAAAAAGGTTTAAAAATCATACTAGTTGGGTATAATAATAATGTACTAGCAGAGTACGAAATAGAAATGAATATTAAAGGGTATAAAGAAATAGAATTATTTAATGTTTGTTATGAAATATCAAAGGACATTAAAGACTTATATTATAG
>OJOQ01000009.1_pt1 | contig 82985 bp, 60 predicted proteins | sample 1598241 | NCBI WGS metagenome assembly OJOQ01 (sample SAMN03922466, study PRJEB24848) | human gut metagenome | isolation source: stool sample | host: Homo sapiens | place: Germany | collected 2010-11
GAGAGTAGGCAGCCGCCTTTTTTCACATGAGGGACGTTTCCGGCAGTGAGCCGTGGGACGTCCCTCTTTTTTTGTCCTGTCGGAAACGGGTGTTTTGCGGTGACATACAGGTCTTATTTCGTGTCGTATTACACGACAAACACGGAGTGATTCTTTGTTTCTGTTCAATAGAAACGTTATATCCGGTCTTACATTTGGTGCGTCATTCACTTCCATACTTAGGCTCGCAGTCAATACGACTGGTTCTAATATAAAACAGAAAGGATTCATACATTTTGTGAAATATATATTGCTTATTTGAATAAAAAATAGTAATATTGTATTCTAATAACAAGACAGGATATGAAAAACAATCATCCTGAATTCGCGGTCGGAATGAGTCCGGCAGATGTTTGTCCGTATCTGATAACTAATAACATCCTGATTACAGAATTGTTATAGGTCAGCTAACTGCATATATAGACGATAATATAATATAAATGTATGATTGACGTTCTGACAACCGGTTCAAATATAATTTATATGATAATATGTTGCCGGAACCAGCGGATGCTGATATTGTTGATAGGACGCGGGATGATGTTTATCCGAAGAGCTTTTTCTAACATATGGATGTCCTGACACATTTTAGGAGTATAGAAGAACTGACCAAGACACTCTCACGAGAGCAACGACTGTTGAGCGAGATGTTTGAAAAGCGAAAGCTCATGAAGTTTCCGGTTGGGCTTGCCTTGGAGCTTGTGGGAGGGAGTGAAGCCCGACTCAGAAAACTTGTCGACTATGGTGTGCTTGTAGAGGCAGGCAGTACGTTGGAGATTGAGAGCGACTACCTTAATTTTTTTGAAGAGGTGCTGAATGTTAACGAAGAGATAAGTGTTCTGAGTGTTCAGGAATGCATCAATACTTTGAAGGAAAACATAGGATATTTCCTGCAGGAGTCCAATCCCAACCGTAAGGCAGGCTATCAGGACAATGTCAGACAGCTTTTGAAAAAGACCGGATTCAGGACATTGAAGAATGTGGTGGACCTGAAACGAAATATGGACAATACATACAAGCAGGAACCTAACTATATCATCAAAAAGAAGAAACTGCAGAATCTGGATGAGAAGAGCCATGGCATCCGCGAAATGATAGGCGAGTGTGAAAAGCTGATGGACAATGAGCACGCCTTTTTCATCATGGCAAACGACCCCCACATGGCTAAGACATGCAGCGACGTGAGACATGATTTCGTCGAAGCCTATCATGCGCTGATGGAGATTGACCGCCAGATCATATCCTACATCAATCAGATTGACCGTCAGAACAAGCTTTACATAAAAATACGGAAGTTGAAATATCTGCAGGACCAACTGCTAATAAAGACCGATACCAATCTCGTTCACGTGCTGGAAGAGAGAAATCATATATGGATGGAATCCCGCCAGTACAACAAGATACGTCTGTCTTTAGAAATGCTGAGAGAGAATGAACTGGTCGTCGCGTTGCTGAACAGGATAGCCAGACGCAACGGAATGCATAAAACCACAAGGACCGAAGCCGCTCCTCTGACGGAGGACGATTTAAAGGAGCACGTCCTACAGCTGAAAGAGATGGATCCCACAGAGGTTTGGAACGCATTTCTGGCTTCAGGATACAATCTGTTTGATTTTATTTTGAGATATGACTATAAGACAACACGCAGTATTGAAGACTATGCTTTCCTCTTTTGTCAGTTGGTAATCTTGCATCCGGACGATTGCAGGATGACCGGCGAATATGCCGTTTATCAAGATATCGAATACCCTATAATATATGCGAAATAATACTAAAAGGATATACGACCGCTTAAGCCGTGGAGAGTTTCTTTCGGTAGACAGCGCAGACTCCACTGTCCGACATCTGTATGATGACATTGAGGAGAATCTGGATGACTACGCGGATTACTTCCGTGAGATAGGTCTGCAACTCGAATCGGGGAATGGCTATTTCTATTTCTCGCGCATAGGAGAGAGCAGGCAGACCATAGAGCAAAAGCTGGAAAGCTTCTCCAAGTGGCTCGACTATCTGGATTTCCTTAAGTGTTACAACCAGTCGTGCACCGCCGGATACCAGTTCCGCAAGAGTCATCTGATAGAACAGATCAGTCTGGATATCGAACTGAAGGAAAAGGCTAACCATCTTTTCCGTAAGTACGGAGCCGGCTCTAATATAGAGATAGTCGGCAAGCTGCTTCAGGAAATGCAGAATATGGGCTTCGCAGAGTGTGTAAGCGAGCTTGACGAGACCTTTAAGGTCACCTCGGCGTTCCGTTATGTTGAGGAATTGGTTGAAATCATTCAAATAGCTAACGAAGATGAAGTGCCTGAATAAGATTGTTTTTATAAATAGCGCCAACATTCCTTATGCGGAGATTTCCGTAGACGGCAATGTGCATTTCACCGGAACACAGGGCGTAGGCAAAAGCACCATATTGAGGGCATTGCTGTTTTTCTACAATGCCGACAAGCATCGCTTGGGCATACAGCATGGTCAGAAGCCGTTTGACGAATTCTATTTCCGGCAGTCCAACTCCTACATCCTTTATGAGGTGGCGCGTGACAATGGGGCATACACCATATTGGTCAGCAGATATCAGGGGCGCGCTTCATGGCGTTTCATCGATGCTCCATACCGGCGCGAATGGCTTGTTACCGACGAAAACAAAGTGTTGGGCGACTGGGTGAAGATAAGAGAACGCATAGACAAGAACATCTCCGTCTCGGCGAGAGTGGAGTCGGGTGTGATGTTCAAGGATATTATATTCGGCAACACGCATGACAGCAAGTATGCACGCTATGCATTGGTGAGGAGCTCGCATTATCAGAACATTCCGCGAAGCATCCAGAATGTGTTCCTCAATACAAAGTTGGACGCAGACTTTGTGAAGAACACAATCATACAGTCGATGACCGATGAGGAGCTGCCGATTGACTTGCAGACCTACCGTCGGCTTGTCACCGACTTCGAACGTGAGTATGATGAGATTGACTGTTGGTTCCGTCAGACTCGGGACGGTGTCTATCCGGTGCGCCGACAGGCGATGGCCATAGCGGAACAGGGCCGTAAGATTGTCGCGCTCGACCGGCAGATGTCTGATGAATGGCGTATGCTGAACCATGCGGTGGACTATAGCGGACAACACATACCTCTTTTGGAAATCGAGGCAGATAAAATCAGGACCGACATCGGCAAAGAGCGCAAACGCGAGGAAGAGCTTACGGAAGAATATGAAAAGGAGAAAGACTCGCTCAATCAGGAACTCGGTGCCAACAGAAGCAAACTGAAGGAGATATTACAGACAAGGAAGACGTTCGAGGCTGAAGGCATAGACGCTATGCTCGCCCTTGCAGACAGGGAGACAACCGTCAGACAGGAAGAGAAAGACACACGCACATTGTTGGACGGATTGTTGAAAACCCATGAGACGATAGAGGAGAAGTATAACGTCGCAAGAGGCAAACTGGAGAATGCGCGACGGTCGTTTGAGAACGCTCAGAAGGAGGCTTACTGTCATAGACTGTCCGAGATTCAGAAAAAACGCGACGTTCTTGAAGAGGAGCGTACAAAGAACAGGAATATTGTCACGGAAGAGTTTGATGGCTGGCGGCGTGAGTCTGACGAACGTCTGCAGAATCTTATCGCTGAGCAGAACAGGGCTGACAGTGCGCTGAAGGAACTCCGTAAGTGGCGTCCTATGGCTGATGAGATGAAGCATGTGGATGAACAGCTTATGCAGTTGGACTCCACGGAGAAGACCATAGCCTTAGAACAGAAATCTGTGAAAAACCAGATAGACCGTATTTCAGCAGAGTATGAGATGAAAGAGTATGAGATGAGGCAAGCCTTTCAGCGCGATAAGGAGCGGCTTGAGGCTGACCGCAGGCATGTCCGTGAGCAAATTGCGAGGATCGGGGAGTTGCTTTCCCGTCTGGACGGCTCTTTATACAACTGGCTTTGCGAGAACAAGGAAGGCTGGGAGAACACTATAGGCAAGGTGGTTGACGTTGAGCGCATCCTGTATGCGCAAGGCATGGAGCCTCAGTCTGACGCGGCATCCGACAGCTTGTTTGGTGTAAGGCTTAACCTGGACAACATCGCTTCTGTCCATCGCACGCCTGACGATTACAGGGCGGAGAAAAAGGAACTGGAAGAACAGGACAGGCAGATTGGCATCCGGCTCGACCAATCAGACAAGAACCTTCAGGACGAAACGTCCAAACTCACAAAGAAGTATTCCTCTCAGCTCAATCCGCTCCGTCAGGAGGCGACAGCCTTGAGAGTGAGAGAGGGACAGATTCCGACAGAACGGCAGAATCTGCAAAACCTACGGCATAAGCTGGAAATGGAAGAGCAGAAGCTCATCGCTGATGAGAAGGAAATCAGGGAACGCTCATTCAACGAGGCATTGCTGAAGGTGCAGTCAGAGAAGGATGCCCGTGCCAAAAACGAGGCAAAGCATAAAAAAGAGCTTAAAGAACTCGATTCCGTATTCAACATGTCGTCAAAGGCTCTCAATGAGGAGCTGCGCCGGTTTAAGGAGTCACAACAGTCTGAGGCGGCGGAACGCAACAAGGAGTTCGACACTCAGAAGAATCAGCTTGACGAACAGCAGAATACTGAACTTGCCGGTAAAGGCGTCGACACCGCTCTTCTCGAACAGTATCGCAGGACATTGGACGAACTGAATTCGCTGTTGGAAAAGATTGAGAGGGAGCGTCCGACAGTCATCAGATACCGTGACGCCGAGAAAAACCTTTTCTCCAAAGAGCCTGAAATCAAAAAGACGGTCAAGGCTATAGGCACGCGGCTGTCCCTCTTGCGCCAGCGATATGAGGACAGACGTGCACGTATAGTGAAAAAGTACAGGGAAATGGAGGAACGCCATAGAGCTGTTCTCAAGGAGCTGAATGACAGGAAAAACGGACTCGATGCCTACCGCCAGATGGTGGAGAACGAGCGTCTGGTGCCCGATGAGTTCCTTTCCGACGGCAGCATGCTGGCTACCGACATGTCATGCCAGCAGCTCATAAGCCGCCTCAGAGGCACTGTCAACCAGAAGCGTGAGTCAATCGGCACACTTAAAGAAACCGTCGTCAGCTTCAACCGTAATTTCAAGCCTCAGAATGCGTTCCATTTCAACACAATGCCTGTGACCGACAACGACTATCTGCAGATTGCCGTCGATTTGCAGGAGTTCATGGACAACAACAAAATAGAAGAGTTCCGCAGGCGCACCAGCGAACATTATAAGGATATTCTCGGACGCATCTCAGCTGAGATAGGCTCGCTTATGAAACGCAGGTCTGACGTGGACGGAGTGATACTCGACATCAACCGCGATTTCGTTGAGAAGAATTTCGCGGGCGTAATCAGGAGCATAGAGCTCCGTGCTAACGAGTCGTCAGACAAGCTCATGCAGCTTCTCATGTCCATACACGACTATGCGGTGGAAAACGCTCTGTCCATCGGCGAGCTGAATCTTTTCTCCGGTGACAATCGCGATGAGGTCAACCGTAAGGTCGTGGACTATCTGAAGAGTCTCTCCCATCAGTTGCAGAACGAGCCCAACCGCCCGTCCGTCTCCTTGAGTGACGCCTTCCGGCTTCAGTTCCGAGTGATGGAGAACGACAACGACACAGGTTGGGTGGAGCGCATCAACAATGTAGGGTCTGACGGAACAGACATTCTTGTGAAGGCAATGGTAAACATCATGCTCATCAATGTGTTCAAGAAAAAGGCTGCACGGCGCAGCGGCGACTTCATCGTACACTGCATGATGGACGAGATAGGGCGTCTTCATCCCGACAACATCAAGGGAATCCTTCAGTTCGCCAACTCAAGGAACATCTATCTCATCAACAGTTCGCCGACGTCATACAATCCTTACGACTACCGTTACACCTATCTGTTGAGTAAACACGGAGTCAAGACAAGGGTGGAGAAATTGTTGAAACGCATAAAAACAGTATAGGTATCATGGCTATAAGTGCATCCGTAAAGACTCTGATGGCAGGCGGACAGGTGGCAGACTCAAAGCTTGACGGCAGGCTGCGCGACGAGCTTATGGCTGAGGGACTGCTTCTGGTCACATCCCGAGGGTCACGTAAATCATATCGCGCCCGCGATGTCGTGGCTCTGGAAAGATTTCTTACAGACCGTGATGAGAGCTACCGTATGCTTGATGTCGGGGCTTCCAGTTCGCGTGCCTCAATGGCTGCCGTGACAGGAAACTCCAAGCTTGTCGCCGTGCGGTCGTGCCCGGGATTCCCTGTGAACAGCTATGAGCCGGTGGAATGCTCCCTTTGCGGAAAGCCTTTTACGGTGAATCCTCAGGAAGGCAGTTTCCTGTTTGTCTCCGAATGGGAGCGGTTCGCCATACCGGAGGACGTGGTCGTGATGGGTATTGAGAATATGGAGAATTTCCGGATGATACGTCGGCAGAGGACATTCTTTGAGAAATACCTTCATGCGCACGGGCTTCCCTCTAAAGTGCTCTTCGTGTCCAGATATCCGCAGTCATCCGACCTGAGAAGATGGCTCTGCTCCATACCGAACCATTATGTCCACTTCGGCGATTTCGATTTGGCTGGTATAAGCATTTTTCTCTTCGACTTTCAGCAGTATCTCGGCAAGCAACGTTCCTCGTTCCTTATTCCCGGCGACATCGGAAGCCGCCTCAGAACAGGCTCTTCCAAGAGATATGACGGGCAGTATCAGCGTTTCAAGGACATAAGGACCGATGTCTGTGAGTTGCAGCGGCTGATAGATCTTATTCATCATGAGCGGAAGGCATACGATCAGGAAGGCTACATATCCCTCTGTCACTCATCATCATGTGATACGGATGAAGCCCCGTCAGGCAGGTGAAAGGACGTCTCCGGAGCTCTGATGCCGTTCCGTCTTACCCTTATCCGCTGATATGGGCGTCAGAGTAACGTCTGTATGAATAATTTGCGTTATCGGTCTTATTTGACATTATTTATATTTATAAGCTTTAGGATATTGTTATTTTTATTTACTTTTGCCGATGATGAATTGCTGAACCTAAATCGGTAATCATAAGGTTGATAACGGTTTTACGCGTCATTGGCACGAAATCATGGTGTGGTCTGACTTTCGTTCAGCCCGAATCACATCTGACTTCCATTCTTATTCCGTGCTGCTGTCAGGCGGCAGTGCGTTTCCGGTGTGTCGTGATATTCGTTTGCCATAAGCCGGTAAGTGCGCGTTGAAGCATAAAAGTTAATGTCAAATAATTTAATGTAATGAAAAAGACACTATTATTACTGTTTCTTTTCAGTAGGTTTGTCCTGACTTTTGCGGACAACAAAACCGGATGGGAAATCTCGACATCCGAAAAAGGAGGTGATTATTACGGCGCGGTGGTCGCCAACGGGCGCATCGGCATACTGCCGTGGCGCGAGCCTTTTGCGGTGAGAGACGTTTTCCTGAACCATGTGTTCGATGCTGACGGCAGGAACGGAGTAAGCCGCGTGCTGCGCGGCATCAATCCTTTCCAGATGCAGATGTACATCGACGGCAGAAATGTCGCGCTTAACGACGTGGATGACTGGACCCAGACGCTCAGCATGAGAGACGCTGTCCACCGCACGTCATTCTCTTATATGAAGAAGGCCAAGGTGAGATATGAGGTCCGCGCCTTGCGGAACATGCCTTATGCCGGACTTATAAATGTATGCGTAGAAGCTCTTGACGACATTGTTCTTGACGTACGCAACGTCCCGGTTGTGCCGGATGAGTACAGGCAGCCTCTCACAGAGGTGCAGAGCATCAACGTTGAGGGCACCGCGTTGCAGATTATGCGCACCCATGCCTTTTCATTATACAGAGACAACGAGGTGTCGGCGTCGTCGGCATTCGTTCTTCCCAAGAACAGCGGCGCGAGTGTTTTGACCTCCCAAAACAGTGCGGAGATATACAGACATCTGTCAGCAGGCGACACATTCAGCTTCTGTCTGATAGGCTCCATATGCACAGACCGCGATTTCATCGACCCGTGCAACGAGTCAAACCGTCAGGTAATATACGGTGTCTACAACGGTATAAGTCGGCTTGTGAGCGCACATGAGGCTCAGTGGAACGAGATGTGGAAGAGCGACATCATCATAGACGGAGACGACGAGGCACAGACAAGCGTGCGTCTCGCCCTCTACAATCTTTACTCTTCTGTGCGTGCTGGCAGCCGTCTCAGCATTCCCCCGTTCGGGCTGTCGTCACAGGGATACAACGGACACATATTCTGGGATGCAGAGATATGGATGTATCCTCCGCTGCTGTTCCTCAATCAGGATATGGCAAAGTCGATGATTGACTACCGTTTCGACCGTCTCGCTGCCGCCCGCAAGAAGGCGGAGGCAAACGGATATATGGGAGTGATGTTCCCATGGGAGAGCGATGACGCAGGCGAGGAAGCCTGCCCGACGTGGGCGCTCACCGGTCCGTTCGAGCACCACATAACCGGCGACATAGGCATTGCGGCATGGAACTACTACTGCATGACGCAGGACAGGAAATGGCTTGAGCAGAAAGGCTATCCGCTCATAAAGGAAATAGCCGACTTCTGGATAAGCCGCGCCACACGTAACGCCGACGGCACATACTCGATAGACAACGTAGTGTGCGCGGACGAATATGCCATGGGTGTGGACGACAACGCCTTCACCAACGGTGTTGCGGTCATCTCGCTGAAAAACGCATGTAAGGCTGCGGAGCTTTGCGGCATGAAATGTCCACGGATATGGAGCGAGGTGGCAGGCAAGATACGCATTCCGCGTTTCGAGGACGGGGTCATCAAGGAGCACGAAGGCTATGACGGGCGCGGCATAAAACAGGTCGACGTCAACCTTCTTGCCTATCCTCTGCATCTTGTTACGGATGAGCGCGACATCAGGAAAAACCTTTCTTACTACGAAAGCCGTATAGACAAGAACGGTCCGGCGATGTCGTTCTCCATCTTCGCCGTGCAGTTTGCCCGTCTTATGCAGCCTCAGAAGGCTTACGAGATGTTCGTCCAGAGCTACCGTCCCAACAAACTGCCTCCCTTCGGTGTCATCTCCGAGGGTGCCGGCGGAACCAATCCTTACTTCACCACAGGCGCAGGCGGAATGCTCCAGGCTGTGATCAACGGTTTCTGCGGACTGGAGATAACCGACAGGGGAATACGCCAGCTGCCCTCGGTGCTGCCTCCGCACTGGAAGAAACTCACCATAACAGGTGTGGGACCGGAGAAGAAAACTTACACGAGAATGGGGAAATGACGTGTGCCATACACGATGTGATATGACGCCATCCACTGACATGCCATCCGGCTTAGCCATTCTTCGGCACTGCGAGCCCGACAGCGGTGAGGTATAAGGATGAGGCTTGGATGGCGAGTTTGCGACAAGAAAAGAGGAAGCTGTGCCTGCCACGCTTCCTCTTTTGCTGTTTACGCATGATTAGCCGTATTTTATTATCACCGTTATCTTGGCTTTCGCGTAGCCCGTGTCGCGTCTTTCAGGTGTGTATGGAGCGGTGCAGCGTATCATGTAGATGCGGTTCTGCTGTCCGCCGCGCACTGTCAGCATGAGCGTCAGACCGTTCTTGTCGCGTTTCTCCGTGAAGTTCCCGCTCTTCGACTCACGCCTGAATGCCTTTATGAAGTCTTCTATGCCTGTGTCGTTGAGCTCGAGAACGTTCACCACTCTCCGCACCTTGCGTGTCTGCGGGTCGCGTTCCACAGCCGAGGTATATTTGCTCATGCCGTGCGACGAGTAGTTTTCCATCATGCCGTCTATCCTGTTCTGCGCCGCAGCGTGAGCCATTGCCGCGACATATATCATTGCCGTTATGATGATTCTCCGTATATCCATGTCTTCGATTATTTTGTTATTTCAGCATAAGTTCCACCTCCCTGCGCATGTCAGGGTCTGATATGTTGTCGAGCACATCCTGCTCCGCGCGGTCTATCACGTTTTGTCCGGCACGCTTCTCTATGCGTCTCGAGTCGGCGAGCGTCCGCTCTATGTCGTCGTGTATCGCTCTGAGGTCGTCTGTGCGCCGTCCGTTCTCTATGATGTAGCTGCCTCCGTACAGTCGTGCGAGCGACTGTTCCTCGCGGTAGTCGGAATAGACGGCTGTTCCCACTGCCAGTGCCAGCACAGCCGCCGCGCCTGCCAGCACCCGTCTGACGATGCTTGCCGTCATGGCGCGCCTTGGTGCCCGTGCCTCCATAGAGCCGAACGCCTCCATCACAGGGCGCATCCTCTCCAGGGAGTGGGGCAGCCTTTTGCGCCTGAACACCCTGTAGAGACGCGCTTCCTCCTCCGTTGTCGTCTCACCGTCGAAGAAGCGTTGCATGAGCCGTTCTAAGTCTTTTGTCTTCTTACTGTTCATCATCTGTTCCTTCAATATAATGTTTCCTCACTGCCATGCGCGCCCTGCTCAGCGTCTTGCGTACGCTTGCCTCGCTCGCTCCGGTCAGTCGCGCTATGTCAGCCGTAGCCATTCCGTCGATGTGGCGCAGCCGCAATACTATCTGTTGTGCCGCCGGCAGTCGTCCGACAACTGCCATCACGTGTTCCAGCACATCGTCGGAGGCGTCGGGCACTGTCATGCCGCGCTGTTCCTCCGACAGCGGAACGGTAACCGCTCGCCGTCTTCTGATGCTGTCCACACACAGGTTCCTGACAACGGCGCGCGCCAGGGCAGCCATCGGACTGCGCAGTTCTCCGCGCATCATCCACAGCTTCGCCAGAGTCTCCTGTGCCGCGTCCTCTGCCCGGCTGTCGCTGCCCAGCATGCGTGCGGCTGTCGCCACAAGCATAGGGCGCAGCAGTCCAGCCTCGTGTTCAAATTCTTCCGTTGTCATTCAGTGTCTTGGCTCTGTTTCTTTCTTTGCGCTTAGTGCTTCACGCTGTGAGCATTGCAGCCGCCCGTCATGGTGACGTTCTGACGCTGTAGTGGCAGAATGTCAGAACTTGTTCAGCCTTGATGTGTTCACATTCGATATACCCGAACCGTCTAACGACATGTTGTCGGCTGCTCCCGAAAGCGTCACGTTTATCTGTCCGTTCGAGTTCACCTCGATGCTGCTGCAGTCGAGAGCCATTTCGAAGTTTCCTATGCCGCTGCAGTCGAGCCTCGCGTCACCGCCTGTGAAGCTCATTTCGTAGCGGCTCTGCCCGTTTACGTCAATGCTGAGTCTGTCTGCCTTCAGCTTGCCTTTTTTCTTGTCAAGCCCAGAGTTGGTCATGCTTATGCTGTTTGCAGTCACGTCTCCTTCACTGTCCGCCTGTCCACTGTTGGTTTGAGTATAACTGTCTGTCATGTTGAATGAACCGTTCATCCTGTATATTCCGCTGTTTTTCAGGGTGGCTCTCTTGCCTTTCACGTCACCGTTTATATGCAGTTCCCCGCTATTGTTGCACGAGTAGCCACCGGTCAACTTGAATGCGCAGGTCACGTTGCACCTCCCCTTGTTGCTAATGTCTGCCGTGTTGCCGTCCACATTGCCAGTGAATGTCAGTTGTCCGAGGTTGCTCAGATTCAGTCCTCCCTTTATTCCGGTGTTGTCAAAAGCCAGAATTCCGGTGTTGTCGAGCGTCAGCAGCCTTGCGTCCACGGTCCGGACGACGGCTTTCATCTGTCCTTTGTTCTCTATGCGCGTTCCGTCGCCGCCGCGGTCATGTATGTCTTCCACCTTCATTTTCATTATTCCCGTGTTTCTTATGTCCGTTCCGGTGGAGTTCATCCTGTCCGCATCAAAGTTCATGATGCCCTGGTTGTTCAGGCTTTTCAGCTCCGGCGCCGTGACAAACAGAGTTATTTTCAATCTGTCGGAGTCACCCTTCCATCTTCCCACACCGCTCTTCTCTTTTATTGTCAGCGTGGATTGCACAACCGATATGTCAGTCCTGTCCAGCGCGTCCTGTGTGGCGCGCACCCTTACGCTGCGTTTCGCTCCCTGCGCGAAGTGTATGTCCGTGATGGCTTCCGATTTTATGGCGTTGAAACTGCCGAGCTTCAGCGTTTTCTCAATCACTCCGTCACCAGCCATTCCCGTTCCTGCCGTCATGTCGCTTTCGCTTGTGCTTTTGCTTGCTCCGCTGCATGATGCCATGCATACGGCTGTAATGATAATTGCCAATGTCAATGTCCTTATTCTCATAGTCGGTGTTTTAAAATTGTTTCCTTATACCCTTATTACGCAATATTTCCCTTTTTGTGACACCCCCGCCACCATTTTTTTTACAAATATAGTGAAAGGCGAGTGCAATACCAAAACCAAAAAAGCCTGCGTTTTTTGGTTTTTGGGATTGCCGAGCCGCATCCTATATTATACAAATATAGTGAAAGGCGAGTGCAATCCAAAACCAAAAAAGCCTCGTTTTTGGTTTTTGGATTGCCGAGCCGCATCCTTCCTAAAGTAGAGACGCAAAATCTTGCGTCTCACGAGCAGCCCATTGAAATAAACTGTGTACGATGATTCGCTTGTGATAAATGCATTTTCCTACAGTAGAGACGCAAAATCTTGCGTCTCCCGATGAAACATGCGCCAATTATCAGTTATCCCTTATGCACACGTATAGCTCTGTCCTCCTTGTGAGACGCAAGATTTTGCGTCTCTACTTTTATGGGTATGCGTCTCACGAGCAGCCCATCGCCATTCCGTGTATATTACGATACCCATGCACTTGATGCATTTTTCCCTTGTGAGACGCAAAATTTTGCGTCTCTACCAGTCAGGTGGCATACCGTTGAATCCGTCACCGTGGACGATATGAAATATGCATCCCTGCCGCTGCCATGCCATCGCTATGCCGTCGCAGGCGCAATCCTGTTTTTTATAAAATGCGGTTCGGAATGAATAATTATACGTTCCGCGCGGTAAAAAATATTGACAACAAAAATCTGCAAAGCAGAAACGCGAAACTGGCGGAATGTCTGTCGTGGTGCGCGGAAAAGGCTCTTCCGTGGCTTAACATACCGTAGCTATTGCCCGCCGCGCGCCTTTCACGGTGCGGAAAAGCCTTTTTCGCGATGCGGAACATGCTTTGCGGCACTGCCATACAGCCTTTGTCACGCCCCCGGAAAGGCTCTTTCGCAATGCCGAAAAGCCCGTTTGGCATGGCGGGAAACGCTCTTTGAACGGGCAGGTGTGCTTAATGCGCTGTGCGTCAGAGAGTTGTCTTTATCGCTCAAAACTCGCGTATTCGCATCCGGAGCACTGTCCGCATGTGAAAAAACGGTTCTCGCGTGGTTGACGCTGGATAAATATTCATCCGCCGTCCTTATACTGCATATTTATTCATCTGCCCTACCGGCACGCCGCCTGTGCTCACGCAGCCGCGCCGCTGTACAATAAACGGAGGTTATGAGCGTTATCTTATCAGTATGCAATGGACAGACCAGATACGCCGTGTGAAGATTCTGCTCGTGTTGGCAGCCGTCATCATAGCAGTGGCATCGCTGCTCGTGTCACATTTTCTCATACGCGACCTCTCGGCGGAGGAGCACAAGAAGATGGAGACGTGGGCGGAGGCGATGCGCACATTCAGCAACGCCGACAGCGACGCCGACCTCAACCTCGTGCTCAAGGTGCTCAACGGCAACACCACCATACCCGTCATCGTGATGGACGAGAGCCGCAACGTGCAGACATTCCGCAACCTCAGCATCAGCTCATGCGACACTTATGCCGACACGCTCGCCTATGTCAGGGCGGAGGGACTGCGCCTGCTACGCTCTGACAAGGTGATAAAGGTGGCGCTGTCTGACAATGTACCGTCCGACTACGTGTATGTGTGCTACGACGACTCGGTGATGCTGCGCCGCCTGTCGTCCTATCCCTACGTGCAGCTTGGGGTGGTGATGATATTCGTGGTGATAGCCATCTTCGCGCTGCTCACGTCGAAGAAGGCTGAACAGAACAAGGTGTGGGTGGGGCTCTCCAAGGAGACCGCCCATCAGCTCGGCACGCCCATATCGAGCCTCATGGCATGGGTGGAGGTGCTGAAGGAGACTTATCCGGAGGACGAACTCATCCCCGAGATGTACAACGACATAAGCCGTCTGCAGCTGATAGCCGACCGCTTCTCCAAGATAGGGTCGCTTCCGGAGCTCGTTCCCACCGACCTGCGCGACGTAATGAGTAATGTGGTGAGCTACATGAACCGCCGCACGTCAACGAAGATAAGCATTGAGTGCCGCTTCCCCGATACAGATGTCACGGTGGACATCAATGCCTCGCTCTTCGAGTGGGTGATAGAAAACCTCTGCAAGAACGCTGTCGACGCCATGAGCGGTGAGGGAAGCATCACCATAACCGTTTACGACGAACCCGGACGCACTGCCATTGAGGTGAGCGACACGGGCAAGGGCATACCCAAGAAAAACATCGGCAACGTGTTCCGACCGGGTTTCACCACCAAGAAACGGGGATGGGGACTGGGTCTGTCGCTCGCCAAACGCATCGTGGAGGAGTATCATCACGGTCGCATATTCGTGAAAAGCTCGGAGCCCGGACGCGGCACGACGTTCCGCATAGAGCTGGGCAAGAGGCGGAGATGACGCCCGCATTCAGCCTGACACGGCACGTCACGGATTTTAGTGCGCCATGCGGCATCCCGGCTCATGCATGTTTGTGTGTCGCGTTGTTTATTTGTCATCCCCCATATCCCATCCTTCCATCCCAACGGCGTCCCCCTGTAGAGACGCAAAATCTTGCGTCTCCCGTCCTCTCCACACCCCTCCACGCATAGACAATCCCCATCCACCCATCGCTGTTTCCCCCTTGTGAGACGCAAGATTTTGCGTCTCTACTTTTGTGTGGGCACGTTGTCTCCTTGCTTCCCCGCCGCAGTCTTACTCTGCGTCAGGCGTGATGATGTGGCTGGTCGGATGTTTATGCCTGCATCAACGGCGATTACAGCCATTCCCGTATCGCCTTTTTCCATATGCCATAATGTTTTTGACGTTATGCGCGAGAGATGCTTTGTTTTATTTTGAGGATAAATAAAAAATCGCTATCTTTGCTTCCGATTACAGCCGGCTCTTATGGGCTGGCGGATGGTTTTACTGATAAAATGACGTTTACGAGCGTTATCTTCTAGTCTCAAACTTCGCAAACTTGACACAGAAGAAGATATGGCAACGGAAGCGTCTGCGTGGGGTGTATTGTACACCATCCCGTCATGCAGGTCATGATGGGATGTATTAGTATGATATGTCATGACGTGGGCTGGCTGCGTTGCTTATCCTTCTGTGGAGGCAATGCGAAGGCCTGAGACTGGGATAAGCATGAAGTTTAGACTCCCACGTCTTTTTTATTGTGTAACCTGTTATTTTCCGTATTATGTTATAATGCCGAATCCGGGAGTTTATAGGCGTATTAAATTAATGATATATGAGGAAATATATTGTTTTAATCATGCTGTCGCTCTGCAGTATCGGTGTCTCGGCGCAGTCGGAAGCCATGACTGTGGACAATCAGATGCCCGGCTGGCTGTCGAGCAAGATAGCTTACACAGACCAGGTGTCGCTGAAGAGCCTTAAGGTGACAGGCTATATCAACGGTACGGACCTTGCTTTCGTGAAAGGGATGATGAAGAACAAGAGTCTTGTCCATGTGGATTTGTCTGACGCCAATATCGTGTCGGGCGGAGGAGTGAAGGACAACGAGGTGAGCTATGGGTTTTATTTCCAGGAGCAGAAGCAGGGCACCTACCTGTCATTGCCTGTGAACGCGGAGGTGATAAATAATTTTTATAGAAACGGTCCGTCAGGCTTTGACGAGCCAGGAAACAATGTCATAGACACGCTGGTGTTGGGAGGACCTTCTTACAAGAGATTTACTCTCCATCGCCAGAATCATTTTCTTGCCAATTATCTGTATTTGCGGGAGGGCGTGGACACACTTGATACATACTCCGCATTATCAGTAAAGAAGATTCATTTGCCTTCCACTGTGAGATATCTTCCGCGTAACGCTTTTATGAAACGGGAAGAGAGAGGTATGGGGAGACTACAGATGAGATAGACATTAATCTTACTGACGCGATAGAGGGAATCGCCCGTACCGCTTTCAGGGATTTATATCTGAAGGGTGACGCCATAAGACTCCCGTCCGGAATGAAGGTGTGGTATACAAGTTCGTTTCTTATAAGGAAAGAGGGAACCGTCATTCATATACCTGCGGGATTGACCGTAATAGACAATGAGAGTGACAGGTATGGAAACAGAGAACAGATTGAGTCGGACAAGCATATACATTTCTTCATGGAAAGCGCGGTGCCTCCGGAATTCATCAGGAGGTATAGTGGAGGCAGGGAACTCAGCGGTTGTGTGGTGCATGTGCCGCAAGGCTCAAAGTCAAACTATGAAAAGGCTGAATGTTGGAAATACGCCACCATAATAGAGGAGATTCCGGTGAAAGGCGTCTCTATAGGCAAGCCTGAGGAATGTGTGTATGTTGGAGACAGGTTCAAACCTGATGTAGCGATAGTTCCCGAAAACGCACTGAACAGGAATTACACGCTCAAGTCGTTGGACGAACGTGTGGCTGCACTGGATGATGATGGCTTCGTAGTGCTGAAATCATACGGGAAGGCGAGGATACAGGCTACGACAGAAGACGGCGGGTATACCGATGTCTGCGAGTTTGATGTTTATGAACACACCGTGGGAATTCACCTTGAGACAGAGCAGGCAAGGGTGAGGAAAGGCGGCAGACTGACGCTTTCTGCTGTCGCTCAGCCTGAGGGAAAGACTGACGGAAGGCTTGTGTGGAGCAGCAGTGACGGGAGTGTCGCTTCTGTTGATGAGGAAGGAGTGGTCAGCGGAAAGTCAAAAGGCGAGGCTGTCATAACTGTCACTGCCGTTGACGGCGGCTATACCGCTGAATGCAGGGTGCGTGTTTATCAGCCTGTGACAGAATTGAGGATGGACAACAGGAGTGTGACAGTGGATACAGGGGAGGACATACAGCTCACGGCGACAATCCTTCCTTATGATGCGGACAATAAGAGCATTGTGTGGAGTTCTGACAATCCGGATGTGGCGGACGTAAACGGCAAGGGTGTAGTGACAGGTGTGAAAGCCGGACAGACTGTTATCCGTGCCACAAGCGAGGATGAGGGTATCAGCGACTTCTGTGTGGTGACCGTAAACCAGCCTGTGACCGGCGTCTCATTAAGTAAGTCTGAACTCTCATTCAGTAAGATAGGGGACGCTGAACAGCTCGTCGCGAGCGTACAGCCTGCCGATGCCACAAACAAGGAATTGAACTGGAGCTCTTCCGATGAGTCTGTCGCTATTGTAAGTAACGGTAGGGTGCTTTGCTCGGGATACGGTTCTGCAATTGTGTATGTGACGACGGTTGACGGAGGTTATATGGCAAGTTGTGTCGTCAAAGCCGATGACGGTCTGACCGGAATAGACGGTGTTGCCGCTGATGGCAGTGTCTCTGTTGACAACGGACGCCTTGTATTAAAGGGAATACCGGAAGGAATGCGGATTCTGGTTACTGACATTTCAGGACAGGTAGTATGCTCGTTGAAAGGCGACGGAACGGCACTGACGACGCTTCCTGATTTGGGAAAGGGCGTGTTTGTCGTGAAAATAGGCAATAAGAGCTGCAAGGTGGTATTGTGAACTATCTTGCCCGAATCCGCCGTCAGACCTCATACGTGCTTCATGATGATTTCACACAGGCTGTTTTTACGGTTCTGTAGAAGATGCGGAGGACTGCATCAGAGATAATAACGGGACAGGATGATATTGTAAACAGCGAAGGACTGTGATGGGGCAACGGTAGGGCGAAATGGCTGTTTTGACGGTCTTATGGGGTTCGGGGTATATATATAATAAGGTGTCGCATAGCTGTCATTTCTCTTTATCGAAATGACAGCATCGTGCGGCACCTGTTTTTTTGTTTTTGTATGTCACGGTATGGCATCCCGCCGCATACGTGTGGTTAATGAAAAGTTAAGCCGTCGGCATACCGTAAAGTCTTTATTAACTAATAGGATTAGTTAAATGACTAACCGTTTTAGTTTTATTAACTCTCTTTTCTTGCACTCAACTAAAAGTTTTAGTTACTTTGCCATTGTAAAAAACAGAAACCGTTATGAAGACACTTACAAACAAGGAAGAAGAGATAATGAACCACTACTGGATTCGCGGCGACATGCAGATACGCGAACTTCAAAGTTGTTATGACGACCCGAAGCCGCATGTGAATACTCTTTCGACGCTCGTGCGCATACTTGAGGAGAAAGGTTTCCTGTCGCACCGCGCTCTGTCGGCACGCTGTTTCCAGTATTTCGCCACGGTGAGCCGCGATGAGTACAGCCGCGGATCGCTGAAAAACGTCATCAGCAAGTTCTTCGGCAATTCCTATCTCGACGCTGTGTCGTCGCTCGTGAAGGAGGAAGACCTCACCGTGGAAGACCTGAAGAAACTTATAGACATGGTGAAGGACAAATAATTCCACGCCATTATACGCTCTCTCCATGGCGCGCAGGCCGTTGCCGTACGCCCGTCAGACAATCAGACAAAGCTAACCTGTAAACACTATCACAATGGGAATGTTCTTCGTATATATAATAAAGGTGGCAGTTTTTCAGACCATATTCTATCTGACATACAAACTGCTGCTCAGCCGCGAGAGCTTTCATGCCTTCAACCGCGGTGTGCTGCTCACGATGCAGGCAGCCGCTCTCCTGCTGCCTCTCATGCACATCACGCTGGAGACACCTGCTCCCGTACATCAGACCATCGCCCTTGCCGAAGCCGCCTTCGTACAGACTGCGGTCGAAGCGGAGGGCGACGGGGCGGGGCTGACGCTCATACAAGTGCTCACGCTGGTGTGGATGGCCGGTTTCGCGCTGCTTCTGTTGCGCTCGGTGGTGTCGCTGTTGCGCCTTACGATGCTCCTCCGCAGCGGCCGGCGGTGTGAGACCTGCGGTGCGATGGTGACCGTAGTGCCCGGCGACAGAGCTCCTTTCAGCTGGTTCCGGCGCATAGTCATCAGTGAGAAAGACTACGCGGCGGGAGCCCGGGAGATAGTGATACACGAGCAGGCACACGTGCGTCGCCTCCATTCTCTGGACATCGCGCTGTGCAACACCGTCATAATGTTCTGCTGGTTCTCTCCGGCGGCGTGGCTGTTGCGTGCCGAGCTGCGCGACGTGCACGAGTATGAGGCGGATGAGGCTGTGCTCCGCCGGGGTGTCGATGCATCCGGCTATCAGCTCCTTCTCATACGCAAGGCAGTGGGCGAACGCCTGTTCGCCATGGCAAACAATCTGAACCAAACCAACTTAAAAAAACGTATAACTATGATGAAAATGAAAAAATCAAATCCGTGGAACCGTGTCAAGGCAGCCGCAGTGCTTCCTTTGGCGGCAGTGTCAGTGCTTGTTTTCGCCACTCCGGCAGCCACAAAGATGGCCGGTGAGGTGGCACTGGAGAGTGACAAGGTTGTGTCTGAAGCCGGCGCAATGATTGTGAAGGCAGACGCAAAGAGTGAGAATATGACATCGGTGAAGGTTTCCGCCACCGGAAAAATGGCTGTGTCGGCTGACTCAGTGAAACAATCTGTAAGAGTGGGAGCAAAGTCTGTCTCAGACGATGTGCTTGTGGTGATTGATGGCCGTGAGACAAACATGAACGAGTTGAATGGTCTTGACGCGTCAAAAATAAATTCGGTGACTGTACTTAAGGATGATTCTGCTACTAAGATATATGGTGATAAGGCGAAGAATGGAGTAATTGTGGTGACCATGAAAAAGTCTGCCGGTGAGTCTTCTGCTTCTTCCGCATCTTCAGAAAATAAGGCAACAGCAGGCAAGGTGAATACTATTACGATACACCAGAAGGGCAATCCTGTGACAGTGGGTGACGTGAAGGATATGAGAATTGTCAAGTTGAGCAGTGATGGAAAGAAACCAACGACTGTCGAGGTTTACAATATGGAGAAAGAACCCACCTATATGATTGACGGCAAGACCGTGACAAAGGAAGAGGTTGAAGCCCTTTTGCCGAGCGACATAGAGTCGGTGGTGGTGAATAAAGGCGGCACCTCGGGTGAGAACACAGTGAATATATTTCTTAAAAAGAAAACAACAGGCGAATAATCCGCAATTCCGTTGATCGGAACCCTGCAACATCTGTCTGTCTCCGGCGCACGGCGTATGGGGCGGACAGATGGATTTTACGTTTCATCATAGTAGGTCATAATATTTATTCTGCGCGATACGGGCATGGCTGCGGCACGGTGGCGGCATGCATATCGCTGCGGAATGTATAACGAAGAAGACCGAGGCACGGGCTGAGAACCTCAGTGCCACGGTCTTCGCATATTGTCGCAGTGTGCCGGCGGCGTCATAGTCTGTTTATGGCAGCCTTCGCCCTGTTCACGGCTTCGGTGGCCGTTGTCTGGTCAAGCAGTTTCTCGTCGAACGCCGACAGTATGTTTTCTATCTTCTTCAGCATCGACTTGTTGCCTTTGCTGCGGGCTTCCTCCTTCAGCAGGCGCACTTTCTCATACTGCTGTATGCCCTCTGCCATACGCTCAAACCTTATGGAACTGCGGCCGTCGGGATAGACAAGGAACGGGTCGCCGGCCGGCCATGCGGTGAAGCATGCATCGGTTAGGGGACTTGCGGTCCAGCTGTTGAACGCCCAGCGCAGATATCCGTCGAGGTCTTCCTTTGCGCTGTGCCATGCCAGCCACTCCGACTCTGCCGGCGGACTCTGTATGAAGGTGTTGGGGCGTGGCGGTGTGCAGCATGTGTAGAACGTGGTGTTCATGCCTGCGGCGCGGCGGCTGGCTACGGTTTCGGCAGGGAATTTCTCGTTTATTATCACGCAGTAGTCGTCAAGTTTGTCCTCCAGTTCCTTATGATATGAGCCTGCGAGCGCCACCTTGAAGCCGCTGTCGGCCTTGCGTATCACCTCGAGCGTTGCGAGCATGTCCTTCAGCTGGCGTTCGTCCATGGCTATGTGGGTGATGTCGAACCATCCCTTCTCTTTCAGATGAGCGGCGAACGAGCGAAGCATCTCCGTCCACAGCTGTTCGTAGGCCTTGTCGCCGGGATTGGCGTCGATGGCTTTGAACGAGTTGGTGGCCTGATCGAGGTAAGAGAAAGAGAGCTTCCACGGAATCATGGAGTAGCAGCTTATCTGTTTTTTCACGCCGAGACTCATCATGAACTCCACCCATTTGTCGAACGCCGTGTAGTCGAACGCCCATGTACCGTCGGCCTTCTTCATCCACGTTATCATGCTCGGGAAGGCGTCGTAGGTCTGTCCGTTCCACGGACGGTTCATCATCGGCACGGTGATGGCCTTGCCGCCGACATCGGCGTAGAGCTGCATTATCGGGCGCATGAGTCTGAAGTGCTCGTCGCTGAACGGCTCCACGTTGTAGTAACGGGCCACGGCGTAAGGATTCTGCCATAGGTCTAAGTGGAATTTCCAGTCTTTGGCTGAAGGCAGTGTACGGTTAGTCACCTTCAGGTTGAGGCGCAGCGACGCTATCGTTTTGCCGTCGGCCTTCACCTCTACGGTGCCGCGATATGTGCCTGCCTTGGCATTCTGCGGCACGCTTATGCTCACCCATCCGCAGCGGGTGGTGTTGGGCTCCATGTCGAGTTGACGCGTAATATGGTCTATCGGGTCGGCCACGAGAAAATGTCTGTATTCATCCTGATTGCGTCCGCCGCACGTGTTCTGTCCGTCCTTCTGCAGTTCGTCCGCCATGACATATCTCACGAAGGCCGTCCGTACGTTCGCCTTGCTTATTGTTGAGGCTGAGCCGGTGAGGTCGCCTGCCTCGAAGGTGAGCGCGGAAAGTTTCTCCGGCGTGCTCACGGCGAGCTGCGCCGACACTTTCTCGCCCCGCCATGCCGTGAGACTGATGCTCCCGGCGGTGGCCTTGGCGGGCAGTTCCTTGTTGTAACGGGTGTCGGTGTCACCCCATCCTGCGGTGACTTTCTTCACCGCGCTCCATGCCTTGGCGTCTGTTGCGGTGGGGTTGGGCAGTTCGTTGTAGTCTGTCGTTGCTTGTCCGAACGCGCACGGCGCGCCTGCTAACAGCGCGGCGAGCATTGCCGTCCGTCTTTTTCTGATAGGTTCTGGTTTCATGTTGGCATTATTGTTTTTGAGGGTTAGTATGTTGGTTTCCTTTTATCGGCATGAAAAGATGCGTGCATCCTGGCGGAATGGTGTTCTGTTCTGTGTCTTTCCGCCCGCAGTCTTGTGTATTATACAAAGGTAATGAAATACAACAACTTGCGCAAAAGGATGATATGTTTTTTAATTTAAATTATCCGTAGGGCTTCATACGGCTCTCATTTCTGTTCATGATGTGCGGCCGGTGAGTGACAGCGACGGCACGGGTGGACATTCTCCGTCAGACCATCCGCAGAGATATAAAAAAACAAAAAGCACGGTCGGAAAAGTTAAATTTTCATCGTGAAATTTGCGTAAAATTCTCGTGAAATCGTCCGTGACAGGATTTTGTGCGGAAAATCGTAAAAATGACGAGTCTTTGTAAGTTGTTGACAGATAGTGATTTACCGGAGATGATATTCCGATGGTATTTTCTTCGTCCTGCGAAAGAGCCTTTATTGCACTCCGATACGGGCCGTTTCAGGTGGTGATATGGTGCATATCAGGCTCTAAAACAGTTAATATCAGAGCGTGAAACGGGCTCTTTCGCAAGACCGTCAGCGCGGTGTCGCTATGCGGAATGTACGGAACGGGCTTTCCGGAGAGCGACCGGCGTACGGAATTTCTCTGTAATCGGGAAAATAATGTGTTAAATCCAGTGTACGGAATATGAATGGATGTTAACGGAAATTTGCAAATACGTGCGCACGCAGGGTGGGGGATGCTCCTGCCGGCGCGTCATTACCGTTTGGCTGTTTTTGACGTTCGGGCGGCCGGTTTTGGTTGCACGTTTCTGCCCAAGTGTGCGAAAAGGAGCGGCAAACACGGCCCGTTATCGGTGTCAGATACTTAAATAACATGATTTTTCGCTTTTTTATATGCTGGTATGAAAATAATTTGTAACTTTGCATCCCAAAGGCAGACATCGCCCGACGTGCCCGTGAGGCATGCCGTTTCACAGTTCCGGCAGTGTCTGCACAGACTATCCTTATAGCCCGATGTTCAGCTTGGAGTCTTTTAAAATAGATTTGAAAGGGTTGGAGACCGGTGTCACGACGTTTCAGTATGACCTCGGCGATGCTTACTTCAGTGCCGTTGGCGGTTCGGAAGTAGGTGGAGGCAATGTGCATGTGCGTCTTGACGTGCGTCGCTCGTCCGTTCATTACGAGCTGGACTTCTCCATTTCAGGCACGGTTACAGTAGCATGCGACCTGTGCCTTGATGATATGGAACAGCCTGTTGAGGCGCAAAGACACATCGTGGCTAAGTTTGGTGAGGAATTTTCGGAAGACGAAAACCTCGTCATAGTGGATGAGAACGAAGGCGTTCTCGACGTGGCGTGGCTCATATACGAATTCATTGCTCTTGCCGTTCCCGTCAGACACGTGCATGCACCTGGCAAATGCAATCCTGTCATGATAAAGGCTCTCGAAGAGCACTCGGCTGCCCGAAGCAGCGAGGAGGACGGCGTCAAGGCGGTGGATCCGCGCTGGAGTGAACTGGAAAAATTAAAAACAATAATTAAAGATTAAAAGAAAATGGCACATCCTAAAAGAAGACAGTCAAAGACTCGTACACTTAAAAGAAGAACCCATGATAAGGCAGTGGCACCGACACTGGCAGTATGCCCCAACTGCGGCGCTTATTATGTTTATCATACAGTATGCCCGACTTGCGGATATTACAGAGGCAAGGTGGCTATCGTAAAGGAAGTTGCTGAATAATAGATGGGAAAGATCAACGCGATAATCACCGGCATCGGAGGATACGTGCCCGATTATGTCCTCAACAACGAGGAACTTTCGCGCATGGTTGACACGAGCGACGAGTGGATAATGACTCGCGTCGGTATAAAGGAACGTCACATCCTCACGGAGGAAGGACTGGGAACAAGCTATCTGGCGCGCAAGGCTGCCAAGCAGCTGCTCAAAAAGACCGGGACAGATCCGGACAGCATCGATGCCATCATTGTGTGCACCACAACGCCTGACTATAAGTTCCCGTCAACGGCATCTATCGTTCTGGGTAAGCTGGGACTGAAGAACGCATTCGCGTTCGACCTCGAGGCTGCGTGCTGCGGGTTCCTTTACGGACTCGACCAGGCGGCATCGATGATTCAGTGCGGACGCTACAGGAAAGTGATTGTCATCGGAGCGGACAAGATGTCGTCGCTCGTCGACTATCGCGACCGCACCACCTGTGTGCTCTTCGGAGACGGTGCGGGTGCCGTACTCGTTGAGGCGACGGAGGAGGAGAACGTAGGTGTGCAGAACACTTTCTTCCGTACCGACGGGCTCGGACTGCCGTTCCTTCACATGAAAGCCGGAGGCTCGGTTTGTCCCGCTTCTCATTTCACTGTGAACCATCGTCTGCACTACCTGTATCAGGAGGGTCGCACGGTGTTCCGCTATGCCGTGACCAACATGGGCGACGACGTGCTCAAAGTGATGGAGAACAACAACCTGACTGCCGACGACGTGAAATGGGTCATCCCTCATGAGGCGAACATGCGCATCATCGAGGCTGTGACCAAACGTGTGGGAATACCTATGGAGAAGGTGATGGTGAACATTCAGCACTACGGCAATACGAGTGCAGCCACCATTCCGCTTGCTCTGTGGGATTTCGAAAAGCAGCTCAAGAAAGGCGACAATGTGATATTCACGGCGTTCGGAGCCGGTTTCGTTCACGGAGCGTCATTCTATAAGTGGGCTTACGACGGCGACAAGGTCGCTGAGGCAAGATAATTTTAGTGAATCATAGATTAAACACTTTATGAACGTGTGTATGGTGTGATACCGTGCACACGTTTTTTCTTTGTGTCCGGACTGATGCTTTCCCTACACGGATGGGTGTCTCTCACGGCGGAGAATGATGCGGACGGCAGTGTAGGACAACAGTCGTTGAGAGATGTTCTCATGCCTCTGTCACAGCGATTTGCGTATTGTCAGGTTCCAGTCGTTGTCTATGTTCACTATCTCCTTGCGTTTGAGAAGCGACGCCATTGTCTTTCCCATTTTCCTGAAGTCTGTCGACAGTGTCGCTATGCCGCCGGCAAGAATCTCCTTGAGCGTGGTGTCGTTGTAGGATATGATGCCGAATTCGCGTCCCGGCTCCATGTTCTGCCGCGCCGCCTGTTTCAGTACTTTGACAAGGTCGGTGTCGTTTGCTATTATGAACAGGTCTGCCATGCTGATGTGCTTGCCGTTGAATCCGTTCATGTATTTGCATTCAAAACCGTTCTCGCGTGCGAATCGCTGAAGTCCGGTGAACCGTTCGTATGGTTCTTTAGCCTCGCTCTGTATCATGCATATGCGTTTGTATCTGCGCAGGCGAGGCAGTTCCGAGACAAGGGCGTTGTATGTGTCGTCCTCAAAGTTCTGTCCTACACCGGAGTAACGTCCCCGAAGCTCATTGTGGTAATGGTCGAGCAGGAACACTCTGCCGTTGAGGCTGTCGAGCAGCGGAGCCAGTCCCTGAAACTTGCCTGGCATGAGCACGTATGTGGTGTATTTCCCGTTTGCCTCGCGGAGAAGTGTCTCGAACACGCGCCTGTTGTAGTTGTGGAACTGCAGGTCCACCTTGTCGTCTTTGTCGAGACCCGACATGAAGGCGTTGTACAGCTCCTGCTTGAATGAGTTCATCTCATTGAAGAGCAGAAAAATGTTCTGTCTGAGGTTCAGACGCACGTTGCTCACGAAGTAGCCCACGCCCGGTGCGGACGATATTATGCCGTGTGCCTTGAGCTCTTTTATGCCTGCGAACACCGTGTCGCGTGACAGATTGAACATGTGGCGGTACTCGTTGATTGACGGCAGACGGTCGCCTTTGTTTATCTCACCGCTGTTTATGCCGTCTATCACATGGTTTACCACCAGCTTGTATTTGGATTCGTTCTGTATCATTCTTTCTTTATTATATGTTATACACATATCTTGTCGTGTGCAAATATACGTATAATATTCTGTAAAGCGGGCTTATTCACATTGTTTAATTTGCTTAAATAAGACATTGTAATTATAATTACGGTTGATAATAAGAATGTTATAAAAAATTAAAAACCATACCAGTTCGTATCAGTATGGAATATTTCCGCTATATTTGTGGTGCGATCGGAGTTATTATTAACCGTTACTTTCATAACAGAATCAAAAACCGGACAGCTTTATGAGGAATATTATTGTTGCTTTGTTGGCGTTTACAGCCACTTTGAAGTTGCCTGCACAGACCGTCATCACGGTGGACGCGTCCCGTATTGAAGGCTCTGTTCCCGAACTGATATACGGTGCCGGAGCTGAGGATGTGAATCATGAGATATACGGCGGGCTGTATGACCAGCGCATATTCGGTGAGAGTTTTGAGGAGCCCGCGTTCTCTTCGGTAAGCGGTTTTGCGTCTTACGACACCCCATGGTTTGTGGAGGACGGTGTGCTGAGGCTTGACACAGACGGTTTCGGGAAGATTGTCTGGCAGGAGCGCAGTCTGAATGACGCCTCGGCGGAGGTGGACATGCGTGTTGACGGAGCGTCTGCCATCGCGGGCTTCATCATCAACGTGAGCGGCGCTGCGGACGGAGCCGACGCTTTCAACGGCTATGAGGTGAGCGTGAATGCTGCGGAGCGCAGGCTCGTTGTGGGCAAGCATGAGAACAACTGGCAGCCTGTGGCGGAGGTGCCTCTGACTGTCAGCCCCGAGGAATGGAACAGGCTGCGTGTGGATTTTGACGGAGGCAGGCTCTCGGTTTTCCTTAACGGCGACAGGATATACGATTATGAGGACACGTCAAATCCATTGGAAGGCGGATATGTGGGGTTGAGAAGCTATGGCGGTTCGGCAAGTTTCAGGAATCTGCAGGTAGACGGCAGTAAGATAGAATTCAGGGCGATGGCTGACGATGTCGAGAATTTCAGACGTTATGATGATTGCTGGACGGTTGAGGATAACGTCATGAGGACATATACTTCAGCATTTGCCAAGGCGGTATATCAGAGCCGCGACATGCAGGAAGGGTCGGTTGAGGCTGACGTGAGGATGGACGGTGAGCGTTCCATTTCGGGTTTTATAATAGACGTATCGGATGCGGACGACGGTGCGGACGCTTTCAGAGGATATGAGATAAGTCTTGATGCGGACGACCACACGCTTGTTATCGGAAAGCACGACCATGACTGGCAGCCGATAGAAAACGTACAGCTGTCGTTCGATTCTTCTGACTGGAACAGGCTGCGGGTCAATTTCTCAGGAAACACATTTTCCGTTTGGCTCAACGGTAAGAACGTATATGAGTATGTGGATGAGCACAGTCCGCTGATGAAAGGCAAGGTTGGACTGCGTACTTTCGACGGTCCGGCGAGCTTCCGCAATATCAGTCTCAATGGTGAGACGGTCGCTCTGAGAAGCGTTCCGACTGGTGTCAGCGGCATGTGGATGCCAGTCGGCGACGGCGTTTACACTCACGACGGCACTCAAGCGTTCAACGGCACGTACTCACAGAAGGTCAGCGGTTCCGAGGATGACGGCATATGCAATTTCGGACTGAACAAGTGGGGCATCGGAATAACTGCCGGAGAGCGTATGTCAGGATATGTATATCTGAAAGGTGATGCGGAGACGGCTTACGTGGCATTGCAGAGTGCGGACGGAAGAGTGGAATATTGCCGTAAGGAGATAAGCGGACTCGGCACGGAGTGGAAACGGTTCGATTTCGGGATGACACCTGATGCGACCGACAACAACGCACGTTTCGTCGTGGCACTTGGCGGGGTAGGCTCCATGTGGGTGGACATGGCGGTGCTCCATACTGAAAGTTATCCTTACAGGGCTGACCTTACTCAGGACTTCATTAACGAGCGGCTTACTTTCCTTAGATACGGAGGTACAATGATAAACGCTCCGGAATACAGAGTGAAAAACATGATGGGACCGCGCGACAAACGTCCTCCATACAAGGGACACTGGTATCGCTACAGTACGAACGGATTCGGAATAATCGAGTTTGTGGACTTTGCGCGTAAGATAGGAACGGAACCCGCGTTCAGCATAAACATCGAAGACGACCCTCAGGATGTCCTTGCCTTGCTGGAGGAGCTCAAGCCTTACGGTGTGAAATATATCGAGATAGGGAACGAGGAAAACATCGGTGACGAGTCGTTTGCCGCATATGAGCATTACGTGGAGAGGTTTCTCGCCTTCTACAATGCCATACGTCCTCTTTATCCGGAGCTTCAGTTCATAAACGCGGCGTGGTGGCGGCAGGACAAACCGGAGCTTATGGAATATGTGTTCAGGGCTCTTGACGGTAAGGCGGCGTTGTGGGACTACCATCCATGGACAGATGAGACAGACCAGGCGCGTGCGGTCGAGACCGAGCTGAAGACCATGCGGAGCATGTTCCTCGGCTGGAATCCGCAGACAACAATGAGATGTGCCATACTGGAGGAGAACGGCAATACTCACAATATGCACCGTGCGCTGAGCCATGCCATCGTTCTCAACGCCGTCAGAAGGATGGACGGATTCGTGCAGCTCGACAGTCCCGCCAACGCTTTGCAGCCTTATCTGCAGAACGACAACGGATGGGATCAGGGACAGATATTCTTCAACAGCCACATGTCATGGTGCCAGCCTCCGTATTACGCGCAGCAGATGGCTGCCTCACATCACCAGCCGCTTCTTATAAGGAGTGCGTGCAGGAACCGCAACATCAATATGACCGCGACACGCAGTGAGGACGGTCGCACAGTCGTAATGCACATTGTGAACACTTCTTCTGCCGACATACCGGTCGAGATAGACATGCGGAACGCCGGCAAGACAGTCAATATCAGGAGACTGTCTCTTTACGGAGACCTTACAGACACGAACACTCCGCACGAGCCGGAGAAGATTGTCCCGCGCGAAAGTAAGCCGGATGGCATGCGGATGACGCTTGAAGCGAGGAGCTATACGGTGCTTGAAGTGTCCTGTGACGTGCTTGATGATATAAGAGGCATTACGTCGGATGATGGCGGTGACAGTGTCTATTACAATGTCTCAGGACAGAGAGTGTCCTCCCCGCAGCGCGGAATTTATATAAAGGAAGACGGCAGGAAAGTGATAATGTGAGTGATACAGGATGTTTATAATAGAATAAGTATATATGGTTTTTTATAATTACGTCAGTTTGAAAAATAAAAAGGACAGTATGATTGGAATGCGTCGGTTGTTTATTATTGTGTGTTTTATGGTCTCATGTGCTTGCATTAGTGCTACGGAAGACATAAAACCGGTCTCGTTTACCAAGGTGCATGTGAACGACAGGTTCTGGCGCCAGCGTCTGGACGTGCTCAGAAAGCGCACCATACGTTATGCTTTTCAGAAGTGTACCGATGCCGGACAGATAGAGAACTTCCGTCTTGCGGGGAAGATTCTTTCCGGAGAGGTGAGAAAGGGAGATGTTTCTTATCAGTCGGGCACTACTTATGACGATGCCGAAGTGTATAAGGTGATAGAGGGAGCGTCCTATCTGCTTAACGTGGAACGTGACGAGGAGCTCGAGAAATATGTCGACGGAGTGATCGATGTCATCTGTTCGGCACAGGAACCCGACGGCTATCTTTTCACAAACTGGACCATAGGCAATCCTCTCCATGAATGGATGGGCGGTGAGAAATGGAAGAACGACTGGAACCTTAGCCATGAGACATTCGATATGGGAGAGCTTATCGAGGCTGGCGTGGCATACTATCAGGCGACGGGAAAGGACAAACTGCTCAATGCGGCTATACGCAGCGCGGACCTCATATGTGAGGTGTTCAATGAAAACGGTATAAAGGAAGCTCCCGGACATGCCGTTATCGAGATGGCTCTCGTGCGTCTTTACGAGGTGACGGGAGACCGGAAGTATCTTGATGAATGCAAGTTCTTCCTCGACTGCAGAGGCTCGCGCACGTTTGACCCCGGCTCTTCAGACCTGCGTGTTAACGGCAAATACTGGCAGAACCATCTGCCTGCGGTGGAGCAACGTGAGGCTGTCGGGCATGCCGTAAGGGCTATGTATTTTTATTCGGGCATGGCAGACTGGGCGCGGTATGCGGGAGACGAGGACTACCGTAAGGCTGTGTACGCCATCTATGAGAACATTGTCAGCAAGAAACTGTACATCACCGGCGGACTGGGAGCGCGTGATGAGAACGAGGCTTTCGGCGAGAACTATGAGCTGCCTAATGCCACTGCCTATTGCGAGACATGCGCTTCAGTTGCCGGATGCATGTTCGGACTGCGTATGTTCCGCATGTATGGCGATGCCAGATATTTCGATTTCGTGGAGCGTCTTATATATAATAATGTGTTGGACGGCATTTCCATCGAGGGCGATCATTTCTTCTATCCCAACCGTCTTGAGACAAGCAGCCGCGGACAGGAGCGCAGCGAGTGGTTCGGAACGTCTTGCTGTCCTACTAATCTCTCTCGTCTCATCCCCTCGATGCCAGGATATGTGTACGCCACACGTGGAAACACTCTCTATGTGAATCTGTTTGTCGGTTCGGAAAGTGAGATATCTCTGGAGGACGGCGACGTGGTCCTGACCCAGAACACAGACTATCCGTGGGAGGGACGTGTGGAATTCACGGTGGACAGAATAACCGCACCGCAGCTCGAAATGAAGATTCGCATACCGGGATGGGCTGTCGGCAGACCGGTGGACTCAGACCTTTATCAATATCTGGAAGCACCGTCAGCCAAACCGTCGATAACGGTCAACGGCGAGACTCTCGACTATGCTGTGGAGGACGGATATGCTGTCATAAGCCGCGGATGGAAAGCCGGAGACAAGATTGTGGTCGGTTTTCCGATGGACGTGCATCAGGTGAGGTCGCATGATAACATCGAGACCAATGCCGGATTGCTTGCTGTGGAGCGCGGACCGCTTGTCTATTGCGCGGAGTTCGCCGATAACGGAGGTGCCGTTAATAATCTGGCAGTGCCCGAAGGAGCCTCTTTCACGGTGGAGACTCCGTCGCAGAGCCTGTTCGCCGACTTCCGCATGATAAGCTGTAATGGCAAAAAGGTGGTCGCAGACGGTGAGGGTGCCGCTGTGGAGGATGCTACTGTAAAGCTCATTCCTTATTTCGCGCGCTCCTATCGTGGCAATGGCGAGATGAAGGTATGGATTCCGTCAGCCACGGAGACTATAGCCGACGAGCAGGTATATATCGACAAGGTAGTGGTGTGCGACGAGGAGTCGGAGCGTGCCCACGACATGCAAGGCGAGGGCATGCGCAGTGACAACGGTCTGGGATGGCGCGACGCGCTTGACGGATGGATTTCCTATACGATGGAGGTCGACCCGGACCATCCCTGCGAACTGGTGCTCAGGCACTGGGGAAGCGACGGAGGAAACCGTGAGTTTGACATTTACGCCGACGGCGAGAAGTTCTCTTACGACCATGTGGACAACTTCATGCCTAACCGGTATTATGAGATGCATCACCCCATTCCGTTCAATCTCACCAAGGGAAAGAGGCGTGTGACGTTCAGGATGCAGTCGTTGCCCGGCAACATTGTGGGCGGACTGTATGGCGTGCGCACCGTCCGTACAAGCGAGATGGCTGTCGGCGGACATGTGGAGGACTTCTTCCTGCCGGTGGGCGACGAGAAAGCCAGACACAATTATAAGAGCAACGGCGAGACGGGTGAGGCTCGCGGACGCACGTGGGTCGACGGAAAGGGAATGGACGGCATCAGTTTCGACATGGCTGTAAGTCCCGACCGCGACAATAGCATAATGTTCCTTTATTGGGGAGACGAATGGGATGTCCGTACGTTCGACATCATCGTGGACGGCGAGAAGATTGCTGACGAGCGGCTGTTGCACAATTCTCCGGGGCGTTATTTCTTCCGTACGTACAGCATTCCTCGCGACGTTACTTCCGGTAAGGACAAGGTGAGTGTCACGATGTCGTCGCCGTCAGGCACCAAGGTGGACGGTTTTTATGAGGTATACACCTATTCGCTGCCCGGAAGCACGGACCTTTCCGAAGTCGTTACAGATTTTCACGACGGCATGGACTCACGCTACAATCTGTGCGGACAGCGTGTCGGTGACGGTTATAAAGGCGTTGTTATTCAGGGAGGACGCAAGTATGTCGCCCGGTAGGAGTACCGTCAGTATATGGAAACCCATCTTGCGCCGGACGCGCATGCGCACTTTTCCATGTGTACGGATATTTATATGAAAAGACAAAACGGCACCACGATAATGCGTGGTGCCGTTTTTGTCTGTTGCCATACAGCGTTTCCGCTGCCGTTTATCCGTAGACTATCTTTCCATTCTCGTCCTCATACGGTTCCATGTCCTTCGCATACTGGTTCATGGCTCTAAGGCTCATGCCCATCGAGGAGAACCCTCCGTCGTGGAAGAGATTCTGCATTGTCACCTTGCGGGTGAAGTCGGAGAACATCATCACACAGTAGTTAGCGCACTCTTCTGCCGATGCGTTGCCCAGAGGAGACATCTTGTCGGAGAAGTCCATGAGGTTGTCCATGTCCTTGATGCCTTTTCCCGCTGTCGTGGGAGTGGGCGACTGGGATATGGTGTTGATGCGTACGTTCTTCTCACGGCCGTAGATGTAGCCGAAGCTGCGTGCTATGCTCTCGAGCATGCTCTTCGCGTCCGCCATGTCGTTATATCCGAAGAATGTGCGCTGCGATGCTACATAGGTAAGTGCCACCACCGATCCGTATTCGGCTATGGCGTCCTGTTTCTTCGCAACCTGAAGCATTTTGTGGAACGATATTGCCGATATGTCGAGCGTCTTCTGCAGATAACCGTAGTCCAGGTCGTCATATGTGCGGCGTTTGCGCACGTTGGGGCTCATTCCGATGGAGTGCAGCACAAAGTCTATCTTGCCTCCGAGGAGTCTCACCGATTCGGTGAATACCTTTTCCAAATCCTCAACGCTGGTGGCGTCTGCTGCCACTACGGGCGCGTTGAGTTTCTTGCTCAGTTCGTCGAGCGTACCCATGCGGAGTGCCATCGGAGTGTTGCTCAGGGTGATGACGGCTCCTTCTTCAACGGCTTTCACAGCCACTTTCCATGCTATGGAGTCTTCGTTAAGCGCGCCGAAAATGATGCCGCGCTTACCTTTCAATAAATTGTGAGTCATTATTTATATTATATTGATTCAGTTGCAAATATAATACAAAATTGTGAAAAATACATTTTTTATGCCGAATATTGACTTTTTTGAGCCGTCATTCAGCTCTTCTTAGCTCGCTGAAAGGATACAGGTCTATGTGAAGCACGTCGTTGTCAACGTCTCTGAAGTCCACAAGCATTCTCACGGTGCCGTTCTCCTGAAGCTCGTTGAGCACAAGCACCTCACGCAGTCCGTCGTTGTCGTCGCGCACCACGCTCAGATACCATGTCCCCTTGGTGACGTCCTTGCGGGCGACAGTCTGTTCTCCGTCACTGCCGTAAGTGGCGATAGAGTAGGTGAGTACGTACGAGTTGTCTTCGTCAAGCCTCAGGCTGACCTGCCACTTCGAGCCTTCGTCGTCGTAAGGCATCTCGTTCCGCCACTCGCCGTACATCAGTACGAGATATTTCTCCTTCAGTTCCTGCAGTGTCTTGTACGCCTCCGGGTCGGCAGGATGCGGTTCGCTGCTGCACGAGCACAGCATCACGGCTACGGCGAAAAGCATGAAACATAGTTTTCTCATAGTGCATATCGTTTACTTGTTATATGTAATTAACGTGCCCGCGCATAGTTTATTGTACGTTCCGTTTTCCTTTTATTCTTTACTGGTAATGTTGTCCGTGCGGAATTTTTTACGTATCTTTGTCCCCGGATAAACAGCACGCGGGAGGCAGAAAACAAGTTTTATTTCCGCCCGTCTGCATTATCCTGTTCCTCATAAATATATTTTATGCACAAAGCAGGTTTTGTAAATATTGTGGGAAATCCAAACGTCGGCAAGTCCACTCTGATGAATCAGCTTGTCGGCGAGCGCATTTCCATCGCCACATTCAAGGCGCAGACCACGCGCCACCGCATCATGGGCATCGTCAATACCGACGATGCGCAGATAGTGTTCTCAGACACTCCGGGCGTGCTGAAGCCCAACTACAAGCTTCAGGAGTCGATGCTCGCTTTCTCGGAGTCGGCTCTTCAGGACGCCGACGTGCTGCTCTATGTCACCGATGTGGTGGAGAATCCGGAGAAGAACAGCGACTTTCTCGAGAAGGTTGCCAAGATGACCATACCCGTGCTGCTGCTCATCAACAAGATAGACCAGACCGACAACAAGAGCCTCGTGGCCCTTGTGGAGAAGTGGCACGGTCTGCTGCCGTCCGCCGAGATACTGCCCATATCGGCTAAGAACAAGTTCGGCATCGACATGCTCATGAAGCGTGTCAAGGAACTTCTGCCCGACTCGCCGCCTTATTTCGACAAGGACCAGCTCACGGACAAGCCCGCACGCTTCTTCGTGAGTGAGATAGTGCGCGAGAAAATACTGCTTTACTATTCAAAGGAGATTCCCTATTCTGTCGAGGTGAGGGTGGAGTCGTTCAAGGAGACCGACAGCCTCATACGCATAGGAGCCGTGATATATGTAGAGCGCGAGTCGCAGAAAGGCATCATCATAGGCCATCAGGGAGTTGCGCTGAAGAAGGTCAGCACCGAGAGCCGCAAGGCTTTGGAGAAGTTCTTCGGCAAGAATGTGTGGCTGGAGATATTCGTCAAGGTTGACAAAGACTGGCGCAACTCAAAGCGCGAGCTTGATAACTTCGGCTATAATCCGGGATAAGGCGCGCCGGTTGGGCGGAGGATGCGGCACTGAGACAAGTATGATGTATGCGCCATTGCCCTACATTACATTATGATTGTATAATGCAGGCTGCACTCCGAGAACTGAAGACAGGCATTATTCTCGCTCGTTTATATTATCATTGAAATTAAAAACACCAGATATATGGCAAATTTAGTAGCAATAGTCGGACGCCCCAATGTAGGCAAATCGACGCTTTTCAACAGACTTACCAAGACGCGCAGCGCCATAGTGAGCGACACTGCCGGCACAACGCGCGACCGACAGTATGGCAAGTGCGACTGGAACGGACGTGAGTTCTCGGTCGTCGACACCGGAGGATGGGTGGTCAACTCGGACGACATCTTCGAGGACGCCATCCGCCGGCAGGTGCTTGTGGCGACGGAGGAAGCCGACCTCATACTTTTCCTCGTCGACGTGACTACCGGACTCACCGACTGGGACGAGGACGTGGCATCCATCCTGCGACGCACGAAACGCCCTGTCATACTCGTGGCTAACAAGACCGACAACAACAGCCAGATATACGACGCAGCCGAGTTCTACTCGCTCGGACTGGGCGACCCGCAGTGCATCAGCTCAGCTACGGGCAGCGGAACGGGCGACCTGCTCGACCTCGTGCTCTCAAAGCTGCCGTCCGACAAGTCGGAGATTCTCGAGGACGGCATCCCGCGCTTCGCTGTCGTGGGGCGTCCGAACGCCGGAAAGAGCAGTCTGATAAACGCCTTCATAGGCGAGGACCGCAACATCGTCACCGAGATAGCGGGCACCACGCGCGACAGCATATACACGCGCTACGACAAGTTCGGCTTCGACTTCTACCTTGTCGACACTGCCGGAATACGCCGCAAGAATAAGGTGACCGAGGACCTTGAGTTCTATTCGGTGATGCGTTCCATACGCGCGATAGAGTATTCGGACGTTTGCATACTCATGATCGACGCCACCCGTGGCATAGAGTCGCAGGACATGAACATCTTCCAGCTCATCCAGCGCAACAACAAGTCGCTTGTAGTCGTGGTCAACAAGTGGGACCTGGTGGAGAACAAGGACCAGGTGGTCATAAAGACATTCGAGAACGCCATACGCGAACGCATGGCTCCGTTTGTCGATTTCCCCATCATCTTCGCCTCGGCGCTCACCAAGCAGCGCATATTCAAGGTGCTTGAGATGGCTAAGAACGTCTATCTCAACCGCAAGTCGAAGGTGGGCACGGCAAAGCTCAACGAGGTGATGCTGCCTCTCATCGAGGCTTATCCGCCGCCATCGGTAAAGGGCAAGTACATAAAGATAAAATACTGCACGCAGCTGCCCAACACTCAGATACCCTCGTTCGTGTTCTACGCCAACCTGCCGCAGTATGTCAAGGAGCCTTACCGTCGCTTCCTCGAGAACAAGATACGCGAGAACTGGCCTATGCACGGTTGTCCGATAAACGTTTTCATAAGGCAGAAGTGACGGTTGTCAAGGTATAACGCTGTAAAACAAATGGTCAGTATGCGCGGTTTTTTTATATTCGCGGCAATGACGGCAGCCGTGTTGTGCGGATGCTCGGCTCATGAGCCGCATGCCGGGGAGATTGCAGGCAATGCGGCAAAACTCTATTACAACTGGCTCGCGGAGGGGAAATACGATGCCTATGTCGACGGATTCTACCGTCCCGACAGCATCCCCGGCTCCTATCGCGAGCAACTCATAGCCAACGCCAAGATGTTCGCGGCGCAGCAGCGCGAGGAACGCGGGGGCATAGCCTCAGTGCGCCTGTTGCGCGCGTCAGCCGATACGGCGCGTCATGTGGGCAGTGCCTACCTCCTGTTGTGCTACGGTGACAGCACCAAGGAAGAGATTGTCGTGCCTATGGTGGAGCATAAGGGCGTGTGGATGATGAGATAAACATATTTTAGGAAGCTTATGGGAAGGCTCAGAAACATATTGTTTGCCGCTGCGGTATGCATGGTTGTGGATGCCGCGCGGGCGCAGGAGCCGGTGAGGAAACCTGATGTCGTACCCGGCGTCAGGGATTTGTCGCCTGGCTCTGAGCCTTATTCCGGCGGAACTTCTGTGTCGCGCAAGCCGTTCACCACGCTTCCCGGCGAGGTGCGACGTCAGCCCGACGCCATAGCCGACACACTCATGCGGCGCGTCGCCTCCGGCATTTCTGCGGACGGTTATCCTTCCGCCCTGCCGCGCACGGGCGCGGATTTCTCACGCGACATTTTCTTCTACGACTACTCTTCCGGCGGCGACCTGATGCGCTGGAAGGGCGGTGCGCTCGCGGGAAGTGGCAGCCGCGTCACGATGCCCGGACTGCTCTCGCGGCAGAAAGCATCCTTGCAGGCGGTGCACACTGTGGGCAACCTCATGCTCACGGCAGGCGTCACAGCCGACCGCTACCTGCTCACCCGTGGGCTGCAGACTGTCTATGGCGTCAGCGCATCCGCCACCTACTCCTTCAACGAGCATCTCTCGCTCACCGTCTTCGGCAGATTCTACAACAGCTCACCGTTCGTTTCCATGGCTGCAATGCCTTATATAGGCAGCTCGGCATACGGAGGATATGTCAGCTATATGGGCGAGACGCTTGGCATAGACCTTGGCGTGGAGCGTGTGTACGACCCCTATCTGCGCCGCTGGACCACCGTCCCCATTGTCACGCCTGCTATAAACTTCGGGCGCGGAGTGGTGGTGAGGCTGCCCGTGGGATGGCTTGTGAAGGATGTGCTGGACAGGGCTGTCTTCGGCAAACAGCCGCCGCGCAACCCCACCATCATGCCCGACCTGCCTCCGGCACCCTCGCCTTCGGTCATACCTCCGCTTTCGGGCACGGACGGCAGTTTCTGAGATGTGTCCTCGGGAGTAGTCTGTCCGGACGCGGCGTTCCTTGTTTTGTCTCGTGACAAAGTCCTTCATCACGCCCTGCCTGTCTGCCTGCACCGCGCCTCATGTGCCTTGCCGGTGTCTCGTCTCTCGTTTTTTCATATGCCGTGCCGCACCTTCCGTGAGATGCGGTTTGTTATGCACGCCACATACTTTATAATAGTCATGCAATATGATTATGGCTTCCGTATAATTGCTTATTCTCAACTATAGTCGCGCAACGGCTGTGTCATACGCCGTCATAACTTCGGTTGCACGCCGGAAAATGTTTTTTATCAGGCTGTGGGCGGCTTTTGCGGTTTTTGCGCAAGACGTTGATGTCCAGCCGATTGTGCTCTGCTGACGCGCGGAACGTGCTTTGCCGCTTTGCGGAACAGGCTCTTTGGCATCGCGAAAGAGGCTTTTCCGTGCTCCCGAAGAGCCTTTTCCGCACAGTGGGAAAGCCTCTCTGATGGCAGAAAAAAGTGCTTTTTGTTCGCTATACCCCTCTTTCTCCACCTTTATCAGGCTGCTCGCGGCTTACTTTACCGCATGTTGAGGCTTTCCTACGGTGTCTTTCCTGTGTCATTGTCACACGGATGTGAGAAAACCGGAATGTTAAAATCATGACGGCATTAACTTAATATATAATAAATGTATGATGTGCTTCGGACAGTATCCGTAATGTATCGGATTATTGAGTAAAGCCATCCCGCGAATGTGATAAAGTCTTTAAAAAAAATATAATCGTGCGGTATGTATTTTCAAAAAATATGTATCTTTGTATAATCCAATCCGTGTCCGTAATACAGACGGAGGTTCTTGTTTCCTTCCGCATGCACTGTCACGGACATACGATGCCTGTGGTCTGCCGTGGTAGCAGTCCTGACATGCCGCAGGAAGTGCCGTTGCGGCGTGACGCATGCTGTGGACGAGGCGTGTGAAAGCCGGTCGGCGTGGCATGATGGAGTCTTGACAGACCGGCATCAGGCATATACGGTGTTGGGCGGACAAAAACAATGACACACTATGAGAGCCCTGACAATTATACTACTGACAATAGTTCTTCCTTCTTTTTACGCAAGTGCTTCCGACAATGTGGAGTACTGGCTGCGGCAGTTGGACAAGAGTCTGGAGAGCAAAGACAAGTATGAGAATGCCAAAAAGCAGCGCATAGCACGTCTGCGCCGCTCGCTCGACTCCGTGTCCGACCCTCTCGGACAATACAAGATTTTATACCGTCTGTTCGAGGAATACAAGTCCTACCGCAATGACTCGGCTATGATATACGCCGGGCGGTGCATGGACACGGCTGGAAAGACAGGCAGTTACGGCATTGAGGCGGAGGCGCGGTTTGCCCTCGCTTTCTGTCAGATATCGGCAGGCATCATGAATGAGGCGCAGCACACGCTCGGGGCGGTGAGCCAGGAGCGGCTTGACGCGAGGCTGAAGAGACAGTATTACGGGCTGTACGCCAAGATGTGGCAGGAGTATGCCAACTATGCCGCAGGCACGTCATACTGCGACAAGTACAGGCAGAAGAGCATTGCGTATGTCGACACGATGGTGATGCTCACTCCGAAACACACCGCCGACTACTGGATGAACCTCTGCACGCAGCGTATGCGCACCAGACAGTTTGCCGGATGCGTCGATGCGTTCCGCGAATTCCAGAAATACGGCGATGCGGACATCCACAGTAAGGCTATGACCTATGCCGTAGTGGCGTGGGCGTTCAGCGGGACAGGGCAGACGGACAGCACAAAGGTGTACTTCGCGAAGTCGGCTATCTGTGACAACATCTCGTGCACCCGTGAGATAACGGCGCTCTACCAGCTCGCCAGTCTCATCTATAAGGACGACTACGATCGCGCGAGCCGCTACATACATCTCGCATTGGATGACATCACTTTCTACGACTCTCGCCAGCGCAAGATAGACCTCGGTGCCATCCTTCCGCTCATAGAGCAGGACCGCTATGAGGCTGTGCGCAGCCAGCGCAACAGTTTTATGCTCGCCGCGGGGCTTTTCGTAGTGCTGCTCGCCGTGTCGCTGGCGGCGGTGTGGTCTGTCAGACGCAAGAACGCCAAGATTCTTCAAGCACGCAACACCATAAGCGACAACCTGGCACAGCTGCGGGAGGTGAACCGCCAGCTCACCGAGGCAAACAAGATAAAGAACGAGTACATAGGCTCGTCTTTCTGTGCCAATTCCGAGCTTTTGCAGAGACTGCAGAAGCTTTTCACCACGCTCGACCACCGCATAGCGGCACATCAGTATGGCGGACTGCGCGACATCATCGGCAGTACGGTGCTTGATGCTGAGCGCGACAGCATGTATGCGGCGTTCGACGCGGCGTTCCTGAAGCTCTTCCCCGACTTCATAGAGAAGTACAACATGCTCTTCGAGGAGAAATACCGCACCGTGCCGCGCAAGAACTCGCTCACTTCGGAGATGCGCATATTCGCTCTCATACGTCTCGGAATAAGCGACAGCGAGCGCATAGCCAACTTCCTCAACTATTCGGTGCATACGGTGAACACATACAAGACGCGCGTGAAAAACCGCTCGTTGCTCGACAACAGCAAGTTCGAACCGGCAATCATGGCAATCTGAATGTCGGCGGCGGGATGACGGAAAGGTCGCCGCGACACCGCCGGAAAGCGTGAAAAACACATTGTCGGAGCCCGTACGTGGCTCTGACAGGCGTCATACGGGCTTTTTAACGGTAATACAAAAGCGTTACATCCGGTTTTGTAAGTCGTTGATTATCAGTTGTCCTTTGTTTATACAACTGATAAAATCGTTATACAAATGAGCCGTAACTATATTATTGTATGTTTTTTTCTATTTTTGCATGGTACGATTGCAATATCATTTAAACCTAAATTTAAAAACTGAAACGTATGATAAGACATTTATCTGTTTGCATTGCGTTGACGGCACTGTGGCTTGGCGGTGCGTCCCATGCGTCGGCTATAGACATCAAGGACGGTGTTTACCAGATTTCCTCCGGAGCCGATCTCGCGGAGTTCTCGCGCCTCGTGGCTGAGGGCAACGGCAATATCAAAGGTGTGATGACCCGGGATGTTGACATGACGGGCATCGGGTTCTCACCCATCGGAAGCGGCGACGTGCCTTTCAGCGGTGTCTTTGACGGCGGCTGCAACTATGTGCGCAACCTCACAATCGACTCTCCTGCAAAGAGCTACGTGGGGCTTTTCGGTGTGGTTTCAAACGGTGCGTATATAAAGAATGTGATAGTGGACGCCTCTTCTTCGGTCGCAGGCAAGGATTTTTGTGCCGGTATAGCAGGCGGCTCGGTGGGCGGCGGCACGGTGACGATAGAGAACTGCGGCAACGAGGCGGCTGTATATGCCAGCGGTGCCAATGCCGCCGGAATCATCGGAGTGAGCTATCTGGGAAGCTGTAACTTCAATATCACCAACTGTTATAATGCCGGACAGATTGACGGAGGACGTGAGAGCGCAGCCATTTCGGGCTGGGTAGGCGGCGGATCGGTCATAAAGAACTGCTTCAACTCGGGCAACGTCACCGGCATGGACGGCACAAAGTCGCTCTACCGCAACACGTGCACGTCGTCAGGACTGTATGACATATACGGCTATCAGGGCACCAAGATAAGCGGGGAGGATTTCAGAAGCGGTGCCGCGGCATATCTCATGAACAACCACGGCAACGACAATATATGGTATCAGACGCTCGGCGAGGATCTCCAGCCGGTGCCTTTCAGCACGCACGGCACTGTTTATCTCGTGGGAAACCTCAATTGCGACGGCACTCCGGCGGGCGAGGCGAAGGGCTACTCTAACGAGAATGTGTCCGTGCGCGAGCCTCACGATTTTGTGGACGGCGTATGCTCGGTGTGCGGATCGGTCGACACTGACTTCATGAAAGCGGATGCCGACGGGCTGTATGCCGTCTCCACACCGCAGCAGCTCTATTGGTTTGCGGCATACGCTAACAAGGTGGACGCCGCTGCCGGAGCATATCTCACGGCGGACATTGACTTCAGCGGCTATACGGCAAAGGGTGTTATGATAGGCGAGGTGAAGAATGTGCCGTACTCTGGAACATTCGACGGCAGGGAGCACAGCATAAAAATAGCCTACGACACGGACAAGGACAACGTGGCTCTGTTCCGTTTCATAAACGGTGCGGCAATACGCAACCTTCTTATAACAGGCTCTGTCAGCACCACGGCACGTTATGCCGGCGGCATCCTGAGTGCCTCAAGGGGCTCCTCGCTCATAGAGAACTGCGTGAGCACGGTCAACATCACATCTTCTTATTCGGGTGACGCGACACACGGAGGACTGGCGTCCAACACTCATGACAATATCGTTTTCCGCAACTGCGGATATGCCGGAAAGATTGACGCGCCGCAGAGTGACGGAAGCGCGGGCATCATAGGATATGCCCACGGAGCGAAGGAGATACTGCTTCAGAATGTTTATGTGGTAAGCAATCTCAACTTTTCCACGACGGGAAATTGTGATGTCTTCGCGCGCAACGGGGTGCAGTATGACAACTGTTATTACTGGACACCGTTCCTGGAGAGCGGCGACGCCACACTGCTCGGCAAGGAACAGTCTGCCGCCTCGGGTGAGCTGTGCTATCTGCTCAATGCGTTCAGCTCATGCAGCTCGCCTTGGACGCAGACTCTCGGTGAGGATGACGTTCCGCTTCCGTTCGCCGGTCATAAGACGGTAAGTGTGGCTGGAGACGTCAACTGCGACAGGACTTTAGGCGCGGACGCCACATTCACAAACGACGGGACTGCTGTCACAGTGCCTGAGCACGACTATGCCGACGGTGTATGCCGCAACTGCGGTGCGCGCCTCATCACAACAGGAGAGCAGCTTATGGCTGTCGCCGACGGCATGGCTAAGGGAAATGTGAGCCGCACGGTGGCTATCACGCTCGGCGCGGACATCGATATGAGCGGCATCTATGCTTATCCCGGCATCGGAACATCTGATTATCCTTATGCCGGAGTGTTCGAAGGCAACGGGCACCGCATACTCAATCTTACTGTAGAGAATGGTCTGGAGGGCAACAAAGGACTCTTCGGCGTCGTGAACGGAGGCGCAAAGATAAGAAACGTTGTTATGGATGCGTCGTGCTATATCTATGCAAAGGCATGGGCGGCAGGCATTGTCGGGACCGTCGTAAACAAGGGACTTCTTGAGATTTCGGGCTGCGGCAACGAGGCGGACATCACTGTCACCGGTGCCAACGCGGGCGGAATACTTGGCGTGAACGACCAACAGAAGGCTCTCGTATACATCACCGACTGCTACAACACGGGTGTCATAACGGCTCAGCGTGAGAGTGCCGGACTGTCAGGATGGCTCGGCGACAGGGCTAAAGTGGAAAACTGCTACAACGCCGGTGAGATTGTGCTTGAGTCGCCTGACGCTTCCAACACATTCGCACGGGGCAACAAGACAGCGTTCGTCAACTGTTACGAGCTCGACGGAAAGCAGGTCGGCGGTGTCACTTCCACTCAGTTGGAGAACGGAGAACTGTGCTATCTGCTCAACGGAAGGCAGAGTGAGGACGCCGTTTTCTTCCAGACTCTCGGTGAGGACGCTCATCCGGTGCTCGACAAGACGCACAAGGTGGTGTTCTTCGACGGCAAGGAATATGTCAACGAACCCGTCACTGACGCCATAGACAGCGTCAAGGGCACTGCCGGAGCTGAGGTGGAAAGCATCTGGACGCTCTCTGGCGTCAGGTCGCAGACACTCCGGAAAGGCGTGAATGTGGTGAGGATGACCGACGGAACGGTGCGTAAGATACTCGTGAAATAAATATCCTGTTTTCGCTCCGGCATGATTTGAGGCGTGCCGGAGCGGAAAACCATGCCGCGAGACGGTGTCAGTGATGCGAATAAAATCTGTGCCTTGAAAATTCACAATGTGTTTTTTATAGTATACATTATATTATATATAAAGGAGATATGAAGAAGATTTTATTGTTACTTTCTTTTGCCTGTCTTGCCATAGCGGCAGGGGCGCAGGACAGCTATGAGCCCAAGGCTGACCCGAAGGCTGTGGTCGAGTCGGGCTGCGCGCGCTTCACGGTGCTCACACCGCAGATGATACGTATCCAGTACAGCAAGGAACGGAAGTTTGAAGACCGTGCCACATTCGCTGTTGTCAACCGTCGTCTGCCCGTGCCTTCGTACAGCAAGCGTGAGGACGACACCTTTCTGTACATCAGCACGGACGCTCTCGAATTGCGATACCGCAAGAACGCGGAGATAAACGCTGCCGACAAGAACCCCGACGCGCTCTCAATCACGTTTAAACTGAACGGCAGAAAGGTGGTGTGGTATCCCGGAAAGGACGACGCACTCAACCTTAAAGGCACTACGAGGACACTTGACGGATGCATAGGAGACTCAAAACGGCCCGAGCTCGAGAACGGTCTGCTCTCGCGCGCAGGATGGTCTGTCATCGACGAATCGTACTCCGCGCGCAGAGGCGACGGTAGCCGCACGTTCGCGTTCGACGGTAATGTGAACGGAATGCCGTGGGTTGCGCCCCTCGTGGACAAGACGGCTGTGGACTGGTATTTCCTCGGTTACGGGCATGAATACAGGAAAGCGTTGCACGACTACACCCTTATCGGCGGGAAACAACCCATGCCGCCGCTATTCGTTCTCGGATACTGGTACAGCAAGTATCAGCGTTACTCGCAACAGGACTTCGTGGATATCGTCACAGACATAAAGAAAAACCACATTCCTATAGATGTTATGATTCTGGATATGAACTGGCATACGGAGGGCTGGACGGGCTGGACATGGAACAAGGAGCTTATTCCCGACCCGCAGGGACTGCTCAGATGGATGCACGGACAGGGACTGAAGGTGTCGATGAACCTGCATCCTGCCGACGGAGTGGACAGCGATGAGGAGAACTTCAGCCTCCTCGCGAAGGACATGGGCATGGATCCGGCGACTGCAAAGGTTGTGCCATGGCAGCTGGAGAATCCTCTTTTCTACAAGAACATGTTCAAGGACATCATACACCACAGGGAAAAGGACGGGGTGGACTTCTGGTGGCTGGACTGGCAGCAGAACCTAACCAACCCGCGCATGGACGGACTCAGCGAGACGTTCTGGTGCAACCACGTGTTCTACAACGACATGAGGATAACCCATCCCGAACTCCGTCCGCTCATATTCCACCGTTGGGGAGGACTCGGAAGCCACCGTTATCCTATAGGATTCTCGGGCGACTCGTTCTCCACTTTCCCCACACTCGCCTTCCAGCCGTATTTCACCGCGACTGCGGCAAACGTATGTTTCGGCTACTGGGGACACGACCTCGGCGGACATCAGCACGGCAACAACGATCCGGAGCTGTATCTCAGGTGGATGCAGTATGGCGTGTTCTCACCGCTGTTCAGGACTCACGCCACGAACGACCCTAAGATAGAGATGCGCATATGGAAGTATCCCAACTTCAAGGATCTGCTCCAGACGGTCAAGCTGAGATACGAGCTGATGCCTTACATATACACTGCCGCGCGCCAGGCTTACGACACCGGTGTGTCGATATGCCGTCCGCTGTATTACGACCATCCCGAGGAGAACAACGCATACCGCTATGAGGACGAGTACATGTTCGGTGATGACATTCTCGTCGCGCCTGTTCTGACTGCCGGGAAAAACGGGAAGACCGACCGGAAGATATGGCTTCCTGAAGGCAAATGGTTTGACGTGTGCCGCAACAAGGTGGTTGAGGGCGACAGGGAGTTTACCGACTCCTACACACAGACCGAGATTCCGTATTTCTATAAAGCCGGAAGCGTAATCGTGAACTACGAGAACGTGATGAACCTTAACAGTCGTCCGGACCGCATAATACTTAAAGTCGTGCCCGGAGCGGACGGTTCGTCCACGCTGTATGAGGACGAGAACAACACCGAAGGATACAAGTCGGGACTCTTCACCAACACAAGGTTCGACCAGAAACGCACCTCCGGAAGCATAACGCTTACCATCAATGCGCGTGAGGGGTCGTTCCCGGGAATGCCGGAGAAACGCGACTACACCGTCAGACTGCTCGCCGCTTCCGCTCCCAAGGCTGTTAGCCTTGACGGAAAGAGGCTCGACGGCTCGAAGTGGACGTACGACAAGGCTACGCGCACTGTGAACATAAACCTCACGGGCATACCATGCGACAGGAAGACGGTGGTGAAGGTGAGTGTTGGAAAATAAGCCGTGACGTGAAGAAACAATGAACTGTAAAACAAAAAACAGAAGGAAATGAGACATTTAAGCATCATATTCATATTGTCTATACTGTTCGGGCATACAGTCAAGGCGCAGACTTATCAGAGTCTGTGGATAACAGGAAGCGCGGTGCCTGAGGGAACCCGCATGCTGCAGAAGACTCCTGACGGTGGCTTCAGGTTCGCCGGTGCGCTGAAAAACGGGGAACTCAGAATAATGACGGCGGAGAAGCCGGGTGACGGAACAAAATACATCGCTCCGGCGTATGAGGACTCATATATCGTAAACAAGGGCATAGGAACGGTGCTTACGGATGATGCCGACAAGGCGTCGTGGGTGGTTCCGTTCGCCGAAGACCGCTACCGCTTCCGTGTCAGTGCCGACGGCAAGATGCTCACGGGCGAGCTTTTCGTGCCGTGGGAGGAGGCTTACGTGGGCGGCGGAGCCACTGCCGCCGGATGGGACGCCTTCAAGGTGGAGCCGATGACGCAGAGTCCTGACAACGAGATGGTGTGGACGTGGACGGGCGAGCTGCGTACCCATAATGACGTGGAGGAACCGTCGAGCTTCAAGATAATGGGTCTGAGAAACTGGGGGATGAAGGAGATTCATCCGTTCGCGCAGGGAGAAGACCCTCTCGGCACCCGTCTGGTGAGGACAAACGGCAAGGACACCAAATGGACAATAAGCAAGGAAGGGACATACCGCATCACTGTGGATGTGTTCAACGAAACATTCAAGGCAGAACTGATCTCTCGATAACATGAATAAAAAATGCCGCCTGTCCGTAGCTGTCGCGCATAATGGCATATGACGATGCCTGCGCCGATTGCCCGGAGGGCGACATCCACAAAGGTATTCAATATTCTGAAACCATAGAAACACGATGTCCGTCATTGGTTGTGACAACCGGTGACGGTCTTTTTTGTGCTCTGTCTCTATGTCTTTAACACTAATGTGTCACCATTCCTTATCCTTGTGCCGTGCTGTCAGTCCTGCTTCTCTTCCTCAGCCTTTTCCATTTCCACGTCCTTCACCTTCCTGAACAGGTCGGAGGCAAACACAAGGTCGTTGAGCTTCTCGTTTGTTGAAGCCATCACGTCGTCCTTTGTTCCCTGCCATTCCTTGTTTCCCTGATATATGAAGATGATGTTCTCGCCTATTCCCATCACGGAGTTCATGTCGTGAGTGTTGATGATTGTCGTGATGTTGAAGTCTTTGGTGATGCCGCTCAGCAGCGAGTCTATCACGAGAGACGTGCGCGGGTCGAGTCCGGAATTGGGCTCGTCGCAGAACAGATACTTCGGGTTGAGCACTATCGCCCGTGCTATCGCCACGCGCTTCTGCATTCCTCCCGATATCTCTCCGGGATATTTGTTCTGTGCGTCGGCGAGGTTCACGCGGTCGAGACATTCCTGTGCGCGTCTCACTCTCTCGCGGTAGTTCATCGTGGAGAACATGTCGAGCGGGAACATGACGTTCTCCAGCACTGTGAGAGAGTCGAAGAGGGCTGCGCTCTGGAATATCATTCCCATCTCGCGGCGCATGCTCACGCGCTCCTCTTTGCTCAGAGCCACGAAGTCGCGGTGGTCATACAGCACACTCCCGCTTGTGGGTGTGAGCAGTCCGACGAGACATTTCATCAGTACCGTCTTGCCGCTTCCGCTCTGTCCTATGATGAGGTTTGTCTTTCCGTCATCAAACACCGCGTTTATGTCTTTCAGCACTTCCTTACCGTCGAACGATTTATATAGATGCTGTATTTCAATCATTTTCCTTTTCAGTTATAGTTATGTTGTCTTGCGTCATGCCCCGTAATGTTCCTGTGAAAAGTCCCCCGCAGAGCCTGCTCATGACAGCAGCTGTGTGAGGAACACGTCGGAGAAGAGGATGAGCACGCTCGAGCTCACCACCGCGTCGGTGCTTGCCTTTCCCACTTCCACCGATCCTCCCTCCACCGTATAGCCGAAGAAGGACGACACGCTCGATATGATGAACGCGAAGAAAAGGCTTTTTATGATGCTCATCCACACAAACCACGGGTTGAAAGCGTGCTGAAGTCCGAGCGTGAGGTCGTCGGGCGGCAGTATGTGACCGATGTATGCGGTGCCGTAAGCGCCCAGAATGCCGGTGGCGGAAGAGAATATCACGAGGAACGGCATGATTGTCACGAGGGCGAGAATCTTAGGCATGATGAGATAGTTAGCCGAGTTTACGCCCATTATCTCGAGCGCATCAATCTGCTGTGTCACACGCATGGTGCCGAGCTCTGACGCGATGTTCGAGCCCACCTTGCCCGCAAGGATGAGACACATTATGGACGAGGAGAACTCGAGGAGCAGTATCTCGCGCGTGGTATAGCCCGAGACCCACCTCGGCATCCACGGGCTCTGGATGTTGAGCTTCATCTGTATGCATATCACCGCTCCTATGAAGAACGATATGAGCAGCACGATGCCGATGGAGTTCACGCCCAGCGACGACATCTCCTTGACGTACTGCTTGAGAAACATGCGCATGCGCTCCGGGCGGGCGAACGACCGTCCCATGAGCATCAGGTAGCGTCCGAGTGTTGTCAGATATTTTGTAATCAACATATTGTGCTTTTTTGATATGTCTGTGACTGTACGCCTGCAAAAGTAGTAATAAAAGATTAAAAACTGCCAAAAGCTTTGAAGTTTTATGTTTATTTCATACTGGGACATCCGGAGGTGTGCCTATGTGTGCCGGAAAAGGCGTGGCGGAGGCATATAAATGAAAATATAAAAAAAACGGAAAAAGCGGAGGCGGAATGTTAAATATCCGTCGCGCTTGTAGCGAAAACAGCGCGTCAGAACGTGCGGGCGGGCTTTCAGTACGGAATATCGCGTAATTTAGGGTTTTGCGTAATGCGTTGATATACATCAGTTTGCGCTCTTCCGTCCCGTCGCCCCGTCTTGACTGTTTTGCGGAAAAGCCCGTTCCGCCTTGCGATATGGGCTTTTCGGGCAGGCGGAACGGGCTTTCCTGCACGCCGGAAGAGGCTTTTCCGCATGACAGGAAAGCCTCTTCTGCGGTCGGACGGGTGTGACGACGGCTTGCCGCCGGTGCGGAAGAGGCTCTTCCGGAGCGTTTCATGGCGTGACGGCTGTGCGGATTGTGAAAAACGGTATGTTAAATTTGAACCCTCTAAAGTGAACGTATGTTAACGTTCCGCGGATTCCGGCACGCCTCTTCTCCGCAGTGCAGGCTTCCGCGCCAGTCTGTGCCGCCCGTTCAGGACATGCGCCGCCGTGCGCGGACAGTGCCTTTCCGCCGCCGTGTGAAAAAGCCTGAAACACAGTTTGCACGGAAAAATAAAAACATATAACTTTGTAACCGATATAATAAAGCATATGAACGGAACAGACAACAATGCCGGTGCCGCCGCCACACACAGTATGGTGCTGCGCACTGAAGGACTCGTGAAACGCTACGGCAAGCGCACGGTAGTGAACGATGTGTCGATAAACGTGAGGCAGGGAGAGATTGTGGGACTGCTCGGACCCAACGGAGCCGGAAAGACGACATCATTCTATATGACCACCGGACTCATCGTGCCGAACGCCGGACACATCTATCTCGACGATAAGGACATAACAGACTATCCCGTCTATAAGCGTGCCCGCGCGGGTGTGGGATACCTTCCTCAGGAGGCGAGCGTGTTCAGAAAGATGAGCGTGGAGGACAATATCCTCTCCGTGCTCGAGATGACCGGACAGCCGAGGGCGCGTCAGCTGGAGAAGCTCGAGAGCCTTATAAGCGAGTTCCGGCTCAATAAGGTGCGCAAGAACAAGGGCGACCAGCTGTCGGGAGGAGAGCGTCGCCGCACGGAGATAGCGCGCTGTCTTGCCATCGACCCCAAGTTCATAATGCTCGACGAGCCTTTCGCCGGTGTCGACCCCATTGCCGTCGAGGACATACAGCACATAGTGTGGCGTCTGAAATACCGCAACATCGGCATCCTGATAACCGACCACAACGTGCACGAGACGCTCAACATCACCGACCGCGCCTATCTTCTCTTCGAAGGAAAGATACTCTTTCAGGGTGCGCCCGAGGAGCTGGCGGCAAACAAGGTGGTGCGCGAGAAGTATCTGAGCAACAGTTTCGAGCTGAAGAAAAAGAACTTCCAGCTCATCGACGAGGAGCGCAGGGCAAGGGAGAACGCCGCGCAGAACAACGGATGACAATACGTACGGACTTATGAAATACATGTTTCTTTCAGACATCCACGGCTCGATAGGCAGTCTGCGGCGTGCCCTCGACTTCTACACCGACGCCCGCTGCGACATGCTCCTGCTGCTCGGCGACATAATAAACTATGGTCCCCGCAACCGCATTCCCGACGACATAGACCCCGCAGCGGTGGCTGCGAGGCTCAACTCCATGCGCGATGACATCGTGGCAGTGAGGGGAAACTGCGACTCGGAGGTAGACCAGATGCTGCTGAAGTTTCCCATCATGGCAGACTATGCAGTGGTGACGGATGGCGGCAGACGCATATTCATCACCCACGGACACATATATAATGAGGACAATATGCCTGTCTTGCGCAACGGTGTGTTTGTATACGGACACACACATCTGTGGAAGCTCGCGCGCCGCGAGGGCTGTGTGGTGTGCAACACAGGCTCTGTCACCTTCCCGAAGGAAGGACGCGAACCCACGTTCGCCCTTTACGACGACGGAGTGATGAGCGTGCGCAGGCTCGACGGAAGCGTCGTGGAGCAGCTCACCCTATGACACGCTCCGCCCGCACGGGCTGTCATGCCCTCCGGAGGAGGCTGTCCTGCCGTCCTGACAACCGCCGCCGCCATGCCACAGGGAGGCTTGCTGCGGTGGCTCCGACAAGTGGTAAAATTTCAAAAATTTCATTCTTATGTTAGGTTATTACATTAATAATGAGTAATTTTGCACTTTCAAAACGAATAATAAACAGTAAATAAATATAAGAAAACCAAATCAGAAATGAATATTTTATTTGAGAATCCCGACAAAGTAAACGGTCTCATGACCGTCACTGTCGAAGAAGCAGATTTCAAGGACGATGTAGAGAAGACTTTGAAAGACTACCGTAAGAAAGCGAACTTCCCGGGCTTCCGTCCGGGTATGGTGCCGATGGGACTTATTAAAAAGCAGTTCGGCGCATCTGTGAAGATGGACACTCTTAACAAGTTCGTGGGAGAGAAGATTTATACTTATATAAAGGACAACAAGATACAGATGCTCGGAGAGCCCCTTCCTTCTGAAAAGCAGGAGCCGGTGGACATAGAGAAGGACGGACCGTACACTTTCATGTTCGACATAGCTGTGGCTCCTGAGTTCAAGATAGAGCTCAACGGCGACACCAAGCTCGCTTACTACAACATCAAGGCGGACGACAAGCTCATCGACCAGCAGGTGGATATGTTCGCAAGTCAGCTGGGAAGCTATGAGAAGGCAGACTCTTACGACGGCGAGCAGCGCGACATGCTGAAGGGCGACCTGCGTGAGCTGGACGCTGACGGCAACACAAAGGAAGGCGGAATAACTGTGGACGGAGCCGTGATGATGCCCGAATATATTAAGGTGGAAGACCAGAAGAAGCTGTTCGACAACGCAAAACCGGGCGACATCATCGCCTTCAACCCGCGCAAGGCTTATCCGGACAACGACGCCGAGGTGGCAAGCCTGCTCAAGATAGACCGCGAGGCTGTGAAGTCGATGGATTCCGATTTCAGCTATCAGGTGATAGAGATAAGCCGCTTCAAGAAGGCTGAGGTGAACCAGGAGATGTTCGACCACGTGTTCGGCAAGGACGCAGTGAAGAGCGAGGAAGAGTTCCGCGCCAGAATAGCCGAGGGTCTCAAGCCGCAGCTTCAGGCAAACAGCGACTACAAGTTCCTCATCGACGTGCGCAAGTATGCCGAGGACGCTGTGGGCGAACTCACATTCCCCGACGCTCTCCTCAAACGTGTGATGCTCCTCAACAATAAGGACAAAGGCGAGGAATATGTCGAGAAGAACTACGACGAGAGCATCAGGCAGCTCAAATGGCACCTTATAAAGGAGCAGCTCGTGGCTGCTAACAACATCAAGGTGGAGGATGCCGACGTGAAGGCAGCCGCAAAGGAGGCTGCGCGCATGCAGTTCGCACAGTATGGCATGAACAATGTGCCTGACGAATATCTCGACAACTATGCCGGTGAGATGCTGAAGAAGCGCGACAGCGCGGCAGGTTTCGTCGACAGCGCGGTTGAGAACAAGCTCGTGCAGGCACTCAAGGGCGTTGTCACTCTCGACGAGAAGACAGTCACCCTCGATGAATTCAACGAGCTGATGAAATAAATAAATTTGAAAAAAAACTTCTTTTTTAAGAGGTTGTCGACTTTTTTTGCTATCTTTGTGTAAGATATATTGCGGAAAAGAGTCGGCAACCTCTTTCTCTGTATATTTGTTAACGGTTATTTTGAATGTAATAAATATATTATTGTCATTAGTATGAACGATTTTAGAAAATATGCCACCCGTCATCTCGGAATGAACGGCATGACCCTCGACGAGGTGTTGAGGGCGCAGTCGGGATATCTCAATCCGTATATTCTTGAGGAAAGACAGCTCAACGTGACGCAGCTCGACGTCTTCTCAAGACTCATGGCGGACAGAATAATATTCCTCGGAACGGAAATCAACGACTATACAGCCAACGTGCTGCAGGCGCAGCTCCTTTACCTCGACTCGGTGGACAGCTCGATGGATATAAACATCTACATCAACTCTCCGGGCGGAAGTGTCACTGCAGGTCTGGGCATTTACGACACCATGCAGTTTGTTGAGAGCGACGTGGCGACAATGTGTACGGGCATGGCGGCGTCGATGGCGGCGGTCCTACTCGTAGCCGGTAAGGAAGGCAAGCGCACTGCTCTCACCCACAGCCGCGTGATGATACACCAGCCTTTGGGCGGTGTGCAGGGACAGGCGTCCGACATCGAGATTGAGGCACGCGAGATACAGAAGTTCAAGAAAGAACTCTACACCATCATCTCCGAGCACTCCCACACTCCTTTCGAGAAGGTATGGCAGGACAGCGACCGCAACTACTGGATGACAGCTGCCGAAGCCAAGGAGTACGGAATGATTGACGCGGTGATGAAACGCAAGAGTTCCGCCGACAAATAAACGGTATGCGGGCGGCTGGCAGCCGCATCCGCGCACACCGTGAATCATAAAAACAATACATATATATAAAGACATAAAGACACATAATGCCCAAGAAAACATGCAGCTTCTGCGGTAGAGGCGAGAAGGATGTCAGACTGCTGATAACCGGTCTTAACGGTTTCATATGTGGGGATTGCGCCGTATCGGCATACCAGATAGTGGAGTCTACGGGACTCCTCGACAAAAAAGACGCTCCTGACGGTGCCGCGGACAAGTTCAAGATAAAGAAAGTGCCGAAACCGAAGGAGATTAAGGAGTTCCTCGACCAGTACATCATAGGTCAGGACGAAGCCAAACGCTATCTCTCGGTTGCCGTATACAATCACTACAAAAGGCTTCAGCAGCCGAAGGACGACGGCGGAGTGGAGATAGAAAAGAGCAACATCATAATGGTGGGAAGCACCGGCACGGGAAAGACTCTCATGGCGCGCACCATAGCAAAACTGCTCGATGTGCCCTTCACCATTGTCGACGCGACGGTCTTCACTGAGGCTGGCTATGTGGGAGAGGACGTTGAGAGCATCCTGAGCAGGCTTCTTCAGGTGGCTGACTACGACCTTGCGGCGGCGGAGCGAGGCATCGTCTTCATCGACGAGATAGACAAGATAGCGCGCAAGAGCGACAATCCGAGCATCACGCGCGACGTAAGCGGAGAGGGCGTGCAGCAGGGACTGCTCAAGCTCCTTGAGGGAACGATGGTGAACGTACCGCCAAAGGGCGGACGCAAACATCCTGACCAGGACTACATACACGTCGACACGCACAACATACTCTTCATCTGCGGCGGCGCGTTCGACGGCATAGAGCGCAAGATAGCGCAGAGGATGAACACCGGAATGGTGGGATTCAACACCGTGCGCAACGCACACAGGATAGACAAGGAGAACATAATGAAATACATTCTTCCGCAAGACCTCAAGTCGTTCGGGCTCATACCGGAGATCATCGGCCGCCTGCCGGTGCTCACATACCTTGACCCGCTCGACCGCGCCGCGCTTCGCCGGATACTCGTCGAGCCGAAGAACTCCATCGTGAAGCAGTATTGCAAGCTGTTTGAGATGGACGGCATAAAGCTCCACTTTACCGAGGAGGCTCTCGACTTCATCGTGGACAAGGCTGTGGAATACAAGCTTGGTGCGCGCGGACTGCGCTCCATTGTGGAGTCGGTAATGACCGACGCCATGTTCGAGGTGCCCTCCAAGCGCGTGAAAACGTTTGAGGTGACTCTTGACTATGCCAGGAGCCAGCTTGACAAATCGCATCTGCGCGGACCGGTCGTAGCCTGAACCGGATTGCCGCGCATGATGACCGTCTGTTGCTTAGAGCTATGCACGACAGCTCTCAACCTTTCATTCTAAATAAACTCTATGACATATAAAGGAAATCTTAATAAGGAACTGAAACGCTATTTCGGCTTCGACAAGTTCAAGGGAGACCAGGAAGCCATCATACGTAACCTGCTCGACGGCAACGACACGTTCGTGCTCATGCCCACGGGTGGCGGAAAGAGCCTGTGCTATCAGCTCCCGTCGCTCATCATGGAGGGCACGGCTATCGTAGTGTCGCCGCTCATCGCGTTGATGAAAAACCAGGTGGACGTGGTCAACGGACTCAGTGAGGAGAGCGGAGTGGCGCACTATCTTAACTCGTCGCTCAACAAGGCGGCGTTGCAGCAGGTGGTGGACGACGTGCACAGCGGCAGGACCAAGCTGCTCTACGTGGCTCCGGAGTCGCTGAACAAAGAGGACAACATAGAGTTTTTCAGGTCGATGAAGATTTCTTTCTACGCCATAGACGAGGCTCACTGCATATCGGAGTGGGGACACGACTTCCGTCCCGAATACCGCAACATACGACCCACAATATCCAAGATAGGCTCGGCTCCGGTCATCGCGCTTACCGCCACCGCCACCGACAAGGTGAGGACAGACATAAAGAAAAGCCTCGGCATAACGGACGCGCGCGAGTTCAGGAGCTCGTTCAACCGTCCCAACCTCTATTACGAGGTAAGGCAGAAGACCAAGGACATAGACAGACAGATAATAAAATTCATAAAACACAACGCCGGGAAGAGCGGTATCGTGTATTGCATATCGCGGAAGAAGGTGGAGGAACTGGCTGCCGTGCTTCAGGCAAACGAGATAAAGGCGGCTCCTTATCATGCCGGTCTCGACTCGGCGACACGCTCTCAGACACAGGACGACTTCCTTATGGAGCGCATAGACGTCATTGTCGCGACCATAGCCTTCGGTATGGGCATCGACAAACCGGACGTGCGGTTCGTCATACACTACGACATACCGAAAAGCCTCGAGGGATATTATCAGGAGACGGGACGCGCCGGACGCGACGGTGGAGAGGGACTGTGCATAGCCTTCTATGCCTATCAGGACCTGCAGAAGCTTGAGAAGTTCATGGAGGGAAAGCCTGTGGCTGAACAGGACATAGGACGCCAGCTGTTGCAGGAGACCGCCGCATATGCCGAATCGTCGGTATGCCGCCGCAAGCTGCTGCTGCACTACTTCGGCGAGGAGTACAAGGAGGACAACTGCGGCAACTGCGACAACTGCCTGCATCCTAAGGAGCGGCGCGAGGGGAAGGAGGCTCTGCTCATCGTGCTCAAGTCTGTCGTAGCCATGAAGGAACCGTTCCAGCAGGCATATATCACAGACTTCGTGAAGGGAAGAGCCACCGACGAGATTGTGTCACACAAGCACGACAGGCTGGAGGAGTTCGGTTCGGGCGAGGATGAAGACCCGAAGATATGGAACGCTGTGATACGCCAGGCACTCATCGCGGGCTATCTCGACAAGGAGGTGGAGAACTACGGCGCGCTGCGCATAACGGCAGAGGGACGCAAGTTCATAAAGAATCCGGTGTCGTTCATGATTGTCGAGGACAATGACTTCAACGAGAACTACGACGAGGAAGGCGGTGACCGTACCGGAGCCGCGCTCGATCCGGAGCTGTATGTCATGCTTAAGGACCTGCGCAAGAAGGTGGCTAAGAAGATGGGACTGCCCGGATATGTCATTTTCCAGGACGTGTCGCTCGAGCAGATGGCAACGATGTATCCCGTCACCATAGAGGAACTGCAGAACATACAGGGCGTGGGCATAGGCAAGGCGAAGCGTTACGGGCGCGAGTTCTGTGATCTCATAAAACGTCATTGTGAGGAGAACGAGATAGAAAGACCCGAGGAACTGCGCGTGAGGACGGTGGCTAAGAAGTCCATTCTCAAGGTGAAGATAATACAGAGCATTGACCGCAAGATTCCTCTTGACGACATCGCGTCGACCCAGGGGCTCGATTTCGATGAGCTGCTCGACGAGATTGAGGCTATCGTATACAGCGGCACGAAGCTCAACATAGACTATTTCCTCGACGATGTGATGGACGCCGACCACATAGATGAGATATACGAGTATTTCCGCGAAAGCGAGACCGACGACATTGAGACTGCGCTCGAGGAGCTCGGTGACGACAGCACGGAGACCGACATACGCCTCGTGCGGATAAAGTTCATGTCGGAAATGGGCAACTGACGGTTGGGTAAGCCGTGTCCGGAAGGGAGGTGTACAGTCGGATTGTGTATGTGTGAACGATTGTTAATTATGTTAATCGCGTACCGCCCAACCCGTCATGGCTGCCCGTTTTCTGAAAAATAATGTCTTTGCCTGCAAATATCGTGAAAATGAATGTGCAAAGTCAATGGCTTGAATCATAAGGTATTGGATGTCCGGACGCCTTGTGTGTGCATCCGGAAAGCCTTGTTCATGGAGACAAACGTGCCAATGCTGGGCGCAGAAATGCCAAAAAACGCTGTCTGGAAACACTCTTCTGTTATGCGGAACGGTGCTTTCGGAACGATGGAAAAAACTTTTCCGCACGGTGATAAAGCCTCTTCCGCGTGGCGGAGTGGCGAAGATGATGCCAGGAGACGGCGTTACGGGATGTCAGACGTAGCTGTTTCGCTCTATTTTGTAAATGTTAATTGTCAAAATAAAATCAAGCTTTTATTCATCCTTATCGTCCCGTCCGCCGTGTCATGGCGTGCCATCCCTATCATGCCATGCCGCCTGCCGTCAGGCGCGTGCCGCCTTACACCGCCGCTTTCCGCTGTCATTGCGCCTGCCGACGTGTTCATTCGGATAAATAGTGTTAACGTGCGAGCGAAAAGGTTGTGCGGTTATCTATAATGTGAAAAAATTGTGCTAAATTTGCACGCAATAAATTTTCAATGTATTATATGTCATCATTTGTTGCAGATAAAATTGTAATGGACGGTCTGACTTTCGATGACGTCCTTCTTATTCCGGCTTATTCAGAGGTTTTACCGAAGACGGTGGATTTGAAAACCAGTTTCTCACGTAACATACGGCTCAACGTTCCGTTTGTCACAGCAGCCATGGACACTGTGACGGAGTCGGCAATGGCGATAGCCATAGCGCGCGAGGGCGGTATCGGCGTGATACATAAGAACATGTCGATAGACGAACAGGCACGTCAGGTAGCCATCGTGAAGCGCGCCGAGAACGGTATGATCTACGACCCTGTCACCATCCGCTGCGGACGCACGGTGAAGGACGCGCTCGACATAATGGCTGAGTACCACATCGGAGGAATACCTGTGGTGGATGAGGAGAAGCATCTTGTGGGTATCGTGACAAACCGTGACCTGCGTTTCGAACGCCATCTCGACAAGCTCATCGACGACGTGATGACAACCGAGAATCTTGTTACCACACATCTGCAGACCGACCTCAGTGCCGCAGCGCAGATTCTTCAGGAAAACAAGATAGAGAAACTGCCGGTGGTTGACAAGGACAACCGTCTGGTGGGACTCATCACTTACAAGGACATAACAAAGGCCAAGGACAAGCCAATGGCATGCAAGGACGACAAGGGACGTCTGCGCGTGGCAGCCGGAGTGGGTGTCACGGCAGATACGCTCGACCGCATGCAGGCTCTTGTGGAGGCTGGCGCTGACGCCATCGTGATAGACACCGCACACGGACACTCAAAATATGTGATAGAGAAACTTGTAGAGGCGAAGGCTTCATTCCCCGGTGTGGACATCGTGGTGGGCAATGTAGCCACTGGAGCCGCCGCGAAGATGCTGGCAGACAACGGCGCCGACGCGGTGAAGGTGGGCATCGGTCCGGGCTCCATCTGCACCACACGTGTGGTGGCAGGAGTGGGAGTGCCGCAGCTGAGTGCCATATACGACGTCTACACAGCACTTAAGGGCACGGGCGTTCCTCTCATCGCCGACGGCGGACTGCGCTACTCGGGTGATGTGGTGAAGGCTATAGCGGCAGGCGGAACATGCGTGATGATTGGCTCGCTCGTTGCCGGAACAGAGGAGAGTCCGGGCGACACCATCATCTTCAACGGTCGTAAGTTCAAGAGCTATCGCGGCATGGGATCGCTCGAGGCTATGGAGAATGGTTCGAAAGACCGCTACTTCCAGGCTGGCACGAAGGACGTGAAGAAGCTCGTGCCGGAGGGAATAGCCGGACGTGTGCCTTACAAAGGCACCGTGCAGGAGGTGATATACCAGCTCGTGGGAGGCTTGCGCTCAGGCATGGGCTACTGTGGAGCGCACAGCATAGACGAACTGCACAACGCACGTTTCACACGCATCACCAACGCCGGAGTGCAGGAGAGCCATCCTCACGATATCATGATCACGAGCGAGGCTCCAAACTATTCGCGTCCTGAATAAACCGAAGGAACGGATGGCATTAAGAACAAACAACTGGAGAATAATGAGATTCAGCATACTGATGTTTGCGGCGCTTCTTTCCGGAAGCGTCGCAAACGCCCAGAACGACCCGGTGGTGATGACCATAAACGGACAGCCGGTGACACGTTCGGAGTTTGAATATTCATACAACAAGAACAATTCGGAGACCGTGGTCGACAAGAAGAGTGTGGACGAATATGCCGAACTGTTCATCAACTACAAACTGAAGGTGCAGGCAGCCATAGACGCAGGCATCGACACAACGAAGAATTTCAGGTCGGAGTTCCTGCTTTACCGCAACCAGCAGATACGTCCGTCGTTCATCAGCGACGCCGACATAGAGAAGGAGGCGTGGAACGTGTATAAGGCAACGCAGACCCGCGTTGACTCCTTGGGAGGACTTGTGAAGCCCGCCCACATTCTCGTCGGACTGAGACAGAACGCTCCTGCCGGCGCGCAGGAGAAAGCCAAGGAACGCATCGACTCGATATACAACGCCCTCAAGGGAGGCGCTGACTTCGCCTCGCTGGCGCGCAAGTGCTCAGACGACCACCGCTCGGCAGTGAATGGAGGACGCCTGCCGTGGCTGCAGAAGGGACAGACGCTGAAGGAGTTTGAGGACGTGGTATATTCGCTGAAGAAGGGTGAGATGAGCAAACCGTTCCCCTCTCCGGCAGGATATCATATCGTGCTGCTTGAGGACAAGGGCATGTTCTTCCCCTACGACTCGGTGCATGCCGACATACTGCGGTTCATCGACCAGCGCGGAGTGCGCGAGCGCATCATCACACAGAACATCGACTCCATAGCAAAGGCGTCGGTGCCGCCCGTCACTCCCGACGAACTTCTCGACCGCAGGGCGGCGGAGATGGAGGCGGCAGACCCTGACCTGAAGAATCTCATACGCGAGTATCACGACGGACTGCTGCTCTATGAGATAAGCAACCGCACCGTATGGGAGAAGGCGGCTGCTGACGAGAAAGGACTGGAACGCTGGTTCAAGAAGAACAGGAAGAAATACCGTTGGGACGAACCGCGCTACAAGGGCATCGCATATTTCGTGAAAGACGCTTCGGACATCGACGCCGTGAAGGACGCTATAAAGAAGGTGGACTTCAAAAACTGGGCTGACACGCTGCGGCGGACGTTCAACGACAGCATCATACGTGTGAGGGTGGTTAAGGGAATCTTCAAGAAAGGAGACAACGCCCTTGTGGACAAGATTGTGTTCAAGGCTGACACGACCGTCACCCCGCCCTCCGAGTATCCCATACCAGCCGTATACGGCAAGCGTCTGAAGTCGCCGAAGTCGTATGAGGACGTGCGCGAGCTCGTGGTGGCAGACTATCAGGAGCAGCTCGAGAAACAGTGGGTTGCGGAACTGAGACGCAAATATGCCGTGACCGTGAACAAGGATGTGCTCGCCACAGTCAACAGACACTGACACGTGGCGTTGCCGATATATTAAACAAAAAGAATGAAATGAGAAAACTGACTAACATCTATACCGGCGTGCTGGCAGCGGTGTTTCTGTCCGGCGTGAGCGTCACGGCAGGAACGGTAGCGCGCGGCGATGCCGGAAACGACTCCGTGGCGACTGCCCGGAACGTGGAGATACCGGAGAGCAGCATAGCCGATGAGGTGATATGGATAGTGGGCGACGAACCCATTCTGAAGTCTGATGTGGAGATGATGCGTCTTCAGGGAGAGGCGGAAGGTATGAAGTGGCACGGCAATCCCGACTGCGCCATACCCGAGCAGCTCGCCGTGCAGAAACTGTTCCTGCATCAGGCTGAGCTCGACTCCATAGAAGTGTCGGAGTCGGACGTGGCAAGGGAAGTCGAGGCACAGATAAACCGGTGGATTCAGTTTGCCGGCTCGCGCGAGAAACTGGAAGAATACCGCAAGGCGACCATCGCCCAGATGCGTCAGGAACTGCACGACGAGTTCAAGAACAGCCTGCGCATCAACCAGATGAAAAAGGAGCTTGTGAAAGACATCGCCGTCACTCCTGCCGACGTTCGCCGCTATTTCCGTGACCTGCCTGCCGACAGTCTGCCTCTCGTGCCGACCGAGGTTGAGGTGGAAATCATTACCAAACAGCCGAAAATAGAGCAGGCGGAGATAAACCGCGTGAAGGATGACCTGCGCTCTTACACGGAACGTGTGATGAGCGGGGAGACAACTTTCGCCACACTGGCACGCCTCTATTCTGAGGATGAGGGTTCCGCTCGGCAGGGCGGTGAGATGGATTACATCGGACGCGGATATCTCGACCCGGCGTTCGCCAACGTTGCGTTCAACCTCACCGACCCCAAGAAGGTGTCGAAGATAGTTGAGTCAGAATACGGTTTTCACATCATACAGCTCATCGACAAGCGCGGCGACAAGATAAAGGTGCGCCACATCCTGCGCAAGCCGAAGGTGTCGGAGGGTGCCTTGAAGGAGATGACCCATAAGCTCGACTCGCTTGCCGGAGAGATACGCGGAGGCAAATACACCTTCGAGCAGGCTGCCACTTTCGTTTCCGACGACAAGGATACGCGCAACAACAACGGTGTGATGTCTTACATATCTATTGAGGGACGCACCTCACGTTTCCGTATGCAGGACCTTCCCACGGAGGTGGCGCGCGAGGTGGAGAAACTGAAGGTGGGCGAGATATCCAACGCTTTCGAGATGCTCAACAGCAACGGCAAGACGGTGTGTGCCATCATCAAGCTCAAGAGCCGCACCGAGTCGCACCGTGCGACCATCACCGAAGACTATCAGGTGATGAAGAACGTGGTGTTGCAGAAGGAGCGCGACAAGTTCCTGCATGACTGGGTTGTCGACAAAATAAGTAAAACATACGTCAGGATGAACGACAAATACAAGAACTGCGATTTCGAATATGAAGGTTGGGTCAGATGACGTATAATAATATAAAATTCCTATTTAAGGACGGGCATAGAATCATCTTGTTGTTGGTTCTATGCCTGTTTGGACTTTGTCTCGTGGCATCTTCGGTAGTACCAAGGACAAAGGGAAAGCGTGCCGCGGACGACGAGCGGGTGTATCTCGTGCATGCCGACGAACTCAAATATGACGCCTACGGACTCAATCCGCACGCGCAGATAGCCAAGGGAAAGGTGCATTTCAGGCATAAGGGGGCAAACCTGTGGTGCGACAGCGCCTATTTCTTTCAGGAGGACAATGCCATGCAGGCGTTCGGACGTGTGAGGTTCAGGCAGGGCGACACCCTCTCGCTCACGTGCGACTATGCCGAATACGACGGCATGGAGCAGATGATGATGGCGAGACGCAACGTGGTGATGAAGCACCGTGGGCGTACGCTCTACACCGACAGCCTCAATTACGACCGTCTTTACAGCTATGCTTACTTCTTTGAAGGCGGTGAGCTGGTGGATGGCGGAGACAAGCTTGTGGCTGACTGGGGCGAATACAATACTGCCACAAAGCAGGCGGCGTTTTTCTATAACGTGCGTATGCTGAGCGACAAACAGGTCATAACGACCGACTCGCTCTACTTCGACACAGAGCAGTCTGTGGCTCATGTGACAGGTCCTTCGCGCATAACGTCGGACGGAAGCGTCATCAACACCGAGAACGCTTATCTCAACACCGAGACGGACCAGGCGCGCTTCTTCAGCCGCTCCACCATCACCGACAAGGAAAAGACCATCACCGGAGACAGTCTTTATCACAACAGCGAGACGGGAATAAACGAGGGCTTCGGCAATGTGGTGTATACCGACACGCTCAACAAGAACGAGCTGATATGCGACCGCCTGTTCTACAACGAGAAGACGGGATACGGATATGCCACGGAAAACGTCTTGCTGAAGGACTTCTCGCAGAAGCCCGACACGCTTTACATGCATTCTGACTCGCTGAAGATATATACATATAATATTAATACGGACTCTGTCTACCGCAAGGTGCACGGATTCCGCAAGGTGCGCGTCTATCGGACGGACGTCCAGGCGGTGTGCGACTCGCTCGTGTTCAATTCGGCTGACTCGTGCCTCACTATGTATCACGACCCGATAGTGTGGAACGCAAACAGGCAGTTGCTCGGAGAGAGAATAGAGGTTTACATGAACGACAGCACCGTAAGGCTCGCGCGTGTCATCGGACAGGCTCTTTCGGTGGAGCTGGTGGATAAGGAGAACCATTACGACCAGGTGTCGTCGCGCGTCATGGACGCCTTTTTCACCGACGGCGCGTTGCGGCGTCTGGTGTCGACGGGCAACGTGAAGTCGGTCTATTACATCTCCGACGACAATGACAGCACCCTTTCCAACCTCAATTATATAGAGACCGACACCATGCGCCTGTTCATGACGGCAGAGCGGAAGCTCGAGAAGATATGGGCTCCGAAGGCTGTCGGCACCATATATCCCATGACGCAGATTCCTCCGGAACGATATAAGCTTCCGGAGTTTGCGTGGTTTGAGGAGATACGTCCGGTTAATCCGGCAGACGTGTTCAACTGGCGCGGAAAGAGTGAGGATGAAAAACTCAAGATAGTGGAGCGTCAGCAGGCTCCGCTCCAGCGTCTGCGCGGCAGGGGAGGAGGCGGTGAGCGATGAGTCTCTTCCGTAACATCAGACCACGGCGTTTCTCCCACACCTTTATATATATAGACGAGAGGCGGGAGCGTCTGCGCGACATCGAGCGGCGCGCGGCTGAGAGTATGTCGGCGGAAAAGCGCGGAGAGGCGCGTCATGATAAGGACGGTGCGCGGCGGGACGGCGCTTTTCACATCATGCGTACGTCAGGACCGTATGCGCGCCATGGTTTCTCCGGACTGTTGATGCTTCTCCTTTTCCTTATTATATTGTTTATTGCGTTAATCAGTTTTATCATAAATTTCTGATATGAGTGATGTCATTCAATTGCTGCCGGACTCAGTCGCCAACCAGATTGCAGCCGGTGAGGTGATCCAGAGACCCGCAAGCGTCGTCAAGGAGCTTGTGGAGAATGCCATAGATGCGGGAGCCACGCATGTCAATGTGCTGGTGACGGATGCCGGACGCACGTCCATTCAGGTGATAGACGACGGCAAGGGCATGTCCGAGACCGATGCGCGCATGTCGTTCGAACGGCATGCCACGTCGAAGATACGCAGTGCGGCGGATCTTTTCTCGCTCCATACCATGGGCTTCCGCGGCGAGGCTCTCGCCTCCATAGCGGCTGTGGCGCATGTTGAGCTGAAGACACGCAGGCAGGAGGACGAGGTGGGCACTCATCTGTCGGTGTCCGGCTCGCGTTACGACAGTCAGCAGCCGTGCTCGTGTCCGGTGGGAAGCAATTTCATGGTGGACAACCTTTTCTATAACGTACCGGCACGCCGCAAGTTCCTGAAGTCGAACACCACCGAGCTGAACAACATCATCGCGTCTTTCGAGCGTATCGTGCTTGTGAACCCGTCGGTGGCGTTCTCGCTTCACAGCAACGGCACTGAACTGTTCAATCTGAAGCCCGGAGGGTTGAGGCAGCGTATCGTCGACGTGTTCGGAAAGAGAATAAACCAGAGTCTTCTGCCTGTCGACGTCGACACGTCGTTATGCAAGATACACGGTTTTGTGGGCAAACCGGAGTCTGCCCGCAAGAAAGGCGTGCATCAGTATTTCTTTGTCAACGACCGCTACATGAAGCATCCTTACTTCCACAAGGCTGTCATGTCGGCTTTCGAACGGCTTGTCCCGGCAGGCGAGCAGGTTCCGTATTTCATTTATTTCGAGGTTCCGGCGGAGAATATAGATGTGAACATACATCCCACGAAGACTGAGATAAAGTTTGACAACGAACAGGCGATATGGCAGATTCTCACTGCTGCGGTGAAAGATTGTGTGGGAATGTTCAATGATGTCACAGCAATCGACTTCGATACTCAGGACCGTCCCGACATCCCGGTGTTTGACGGCGAGGGTGACCTGCCAATGCCTAAAGTGGAGTACAACCCTTCATACAATCCGTTTGAGTCAACGCCGTCACCGAGAAGGTCTGCCGCCCCTGCCGGATGGGAGCAGCTCTATGACGGACTGAAGCCTGTGCAGGACGATGATCCTGCCGGACTGTTTGACGACGAGCCGGATTCCGGCAGTGTGGACCCTGCTCCGGCGGCAGGAGATATTGCCGAGAAGTCACCGGCACATTATCAGTATAAGGGACGCTATATAATGACCGCCGTCAAGTCGGGACTGATGATTATCGACCAGCACAGGGCTCATGAGCGCATCCTTTATGAGAAGTACATGTCGCTTCTGCGCGATAACAAGTCGTTCCCCCAGAAGGTGCTGTTCCCCGAGGTGGTGCATTTCTCTGTGGCGGAGAACAATGTTCTTGGCAAGATGATGCCACAGATGGGCGCGCTCGGGTTCGAGCTCACCGATCTGGGAAACGGTTCTTACGCCATAAACTCTGTGCCTTCCGGCATTGACGGACTCAATTATGTGAATCTTGTGCGCGACATAGTCAGTACGGCGACCGAAAACCCGTCGGGCGATGTGGACGAAGTGAGCCGTATTATAGCCTCCGGTCTTGCGCGCAATGCGGCGGTTGTCTACGGACAAGTGCTTAGTAATGAGGAGATGGAGAACATAATAAACGCTCTTTTTGTGTGCTCAAACTTCAACTATACGCCCGACGGCAAGAAGATATTAAGCATACTTAAAGGGACTGAAATAGAGCATCTGTTTGCATGATAACAGCAATTTTATGTGCCATTTTAATTGATTTAAGCTTTTTTTTCATGCTTAAAGCAATATTTTTAGCTAAAAAGTGTTGCTGTAAAGATTTTATTGCTAACTTTGTACACATAACGGATGCTGCGGCGTCCGTTGGTATGATATTTTTTATTTAATTAAATATAGGTTATGAAAAAATTATTGATTGTTTTGGCTTTTGCCGGCGTCTCTATGACATCAATGGCTCAGGACGCTGACCCTGTGCTTAAGCACAGCGTTGCTACAAACTCATTCTGGAGCAACTGGTTCATTCAGGGTGGTGCCCAGTGGTCTGCTTTCTATACATCAGCAGAGCACGGACTTGGTCTTTCAAGAAGCCCGTTCAAGAGCTTCCGTTCAAATCCGCAGGCTTCAATCGCCATCGGTAAATGGTTCACACCGGGCATCGGTCTCCGTACAAAGGTTTCCGGTATCTGGGGTAAGGCTAACGACCAGAGCTTCAAGTACTGGAATGCTCAGGAGCAGGTGCTCTTCAATCTGAGCAATATGCTTTGCGGTTACAATCCTGACCGTGTATGGAACGTAGTTCCTTTCGCAGGTGCCGGATTCGCACGTAACTGCGATGCCAAGACTTACGCAATGGCTCTGAGTGTCGGTCTTTTGAATCAGTTCTATGTAAGCCGTAAGGTTGCCATCAACCTCGAGCTTGGCTGGAACCGCTACGAGAACGACTTCATGAGTACAAATATCGTTAACAACGGTGAGCGCGGATGGGACAGCCATGACAACAGCCTCTATGCTGAAGTAGGTCTTACAGTAAACCTCGGCAAGGCTACATGGAACAAGGTACCTGATGTAGACGCTATCAAGGCTCTCTCACAGGCTCAGATTGACGCCCTCAACGCACAGCTCAACGACGCTAACGCTGAGAACGCACGTCTGAAGAAGCTTCTTGCAGAGAAGAAGGACGAGACTCCGAAGGCTGTTAAGGAATTCATCAACACTCCGGTTTCTGTATTCTTCAACATCAACAAGTACAAAATCGCTTCAAAGAAGGATCTCGTAAATGTTGAGGCTCTTGCCAAGTATGCTAAGGAGAATGGTGCAAGCCTTCTCGTAACAGGTTATGCTGACAGCGCAACAGGTAAGCCAGACTACAACCAGTGGCTGTCAGAGAAGCGTGCTGAAACAGTTGCTAACGAACTCGTTAAGATGGGTATGAGCCGTGACAACGTATCTACTGCTGCCAAGGGTGGTGTAAACGACCTGTCACCGATTTCTTACAACCGTCGTGCAACTGTACAGGTTAAAGACTAATATATCTATTTATTAATAAATTGTTTAGGGGTCGTACCTCACGGTACGTCCTTTTTTTATTATTCAACTCAGTCCGTGTGATTCATCCTTATCTATTCTGTTGTCAGGCATGTTTTCTTCTGCTTTAGTCTCATATTATGTCGGATGCGTAATGAAAAGGTCTATGGCAATATGGTGACAGTAGTGTAGCGGAGTTGTGGGGAGCGATTCGGAATATGTGGTTGGGTGTGACGTGTTCTAATATTGAATAGGTGTTTATACCTTGATATTATTCCTCACTATGGTCTGACTGGTTGTTTACAGGGTTTTGTAAATGATATATCGGGCAGTATCGGACTAAGATGCGACTCCGGATAGCGGTATTGGTGCATGAGAGAAATGAAGGAGTCGGAAGACAGTCAGCAAATGTTTCGACTGCTGATGAACGTGTATGATGTTTTGCTTGTGAGACGCAAGATTTTGCGTCTCTACTTTGGTGATAACGGATAATATTTTTGTATGTATCCAATAATATTAATGACGGCGCATGCCATGTAGAGACTCAAAATCTTGAGTCTCCCGAGTAAGATGTGCGCTATTTATGTTATTGATTATCATTTTCATATATCTACGTGTTTATCTGGGATTGAACATTAAGCTTCATCCGTATTCCGTGTGTCTGTAAGTCAGATTCCTTACATTTCTTTTTTAAGTATATAAAATCAAATTGAGTAATGGTGGAACACTGTATATTACGGCATTTATAGATAAGATAGTAAAAAAACACCTTGATATATGTTCGTATTTATGACGTCATGGAGGCTGGTTCAGGTTTAATAACCATGTCGGACAATATGTGATGTGATGCAGAAGTGAGAATGAACCAATTTTTTTGAAAATATTATCTCCGAAATTTGGTGGAATAAAATAAAAGTCCTACCTTTGCAATCGCTTAGAAGAAGCAAGGGCGTTTAGCTCAGCTGGTTTAGAGCATCTGCCTTACAAGCAGAGGGTCGGCGGTTCGAATCCGTCAACGCCCACAGGGGTGTTTCCTTGTAGTCTTTCGGGACTGCAGGGATTTTTTTTATGTCCGTCGGTCTGCTGTTATGGGCGTGAAATACGGATGCCTCTCATCCATTACCTCCCCACATGTGTGTGGAGTATCTTTCACGTTTGTATGCTGCGCCATAATAAACACCGGAGTCGTGCTGCCTCACATATGGGTGCAGACGTCTCCGGCGTTTCTTTTGTATAAAGGAATGAAAAGCATTGCATGAACCCAGTCATGCAGTATGACGGACATAATGCATATGTCTACTGACTGCGTATCTTTTTCTTATTCACCGCGAGCTGCGTGTGTCATATCAGCGCAATCGGTGCGGTGAGTCAGATTTAGCACTGAAGTGCTCATCCGAACACTCCTGTGGAGAGATAACGCTCACCTGTGTCGGGCAGAAGAACCACTATTGTCTTGCCACGCATGTCCTCACGGCGTGCCAATGATGCCGCTGCCCATGCCGCAGCACCCGATGATATGCCTGTGAGCAAGCCTTCGCGCTGAGCCAGCAGGCGTGCAGTGGACTTTGCGTCTTCGTCAGTCACGGTGATGACTTCTTCCACAACGCTGCGGTCGAACACCTGAGGCACGAATCCCGCACCTATGCCCTGTATGGCGTGCGGTCCGGGTTTGCCGCCGCTCAACACCGGAGATGCCGCCGGTTCTGCCGCCACTATGCGTATGGCGGGGTTCTTGCTTTTAAGGTATCTGCCCACGCCCGATATGGTACCGCCCGTGCCCACTCCGGCGACAAACACGTCCACATGTCCCTCAGTGTCGTTCCATATCTCCGGACCTGTAGTGTTGTAGTGAGCCTCCGGGTTTGCCTTGTTGCAGAACTGTTGCAGAATCACCGCGCCTTCTGTGCTGTCGCGCAGCCGTTCAGCCTCCTTTATGGCACCCTTCATGCCCTCTGCCGCCGGTGTGAGCACCACCTGCGCCCCATATGCGCTTACAAGTTTGCGGCGCTCTATGCTCATTGTCTCAGGCATTGTGAGGATGAGCCTGTAGCCCTTCACAGCCGACACGAAAGCCAGTCCTACGCCCGTGTTGCCGCTTGTCGGTTCAATTATTGTCGCTCCGGGAGAGAGGATGCCGTCCTTCTCCGCCTGGTTTATCATTGCAAGAGCTATGCGGTCCTTCACGCTTCCGCCCGGGTTGAAATATTCCAGTTTTGCTATTATAGGCTGCTCCAGTCCCATTTCTTTCGCGAAACGGTTGAGCTCGAGCAGCGGTGTGCCTCCTACGAGGTCGGTAAGTCTATTTGCAATTTTCTTCATAATTCTGTAGTTTTTGTTATCCGGGTGCTAATTTACAAAAAAATATGATAACGCCAGCCATGCCGCCACATGTATTATTTCTACTTATGGAGGCTTTTTTCCACTCTTTCTCCGGCTTTGATGATGTCGTGTCTTGATTTGGACTTTATGACGAGCCAAACCCCGCAGAACACAAGAACCATTGCCAGGCACTGCATGGGTTTCAGTACAGCCATGCCGGTGAGCAGGCTCACGCTCACAGCCACCATCGGCTGGACATAGTTGTATGTGCTCACCACCGTAGGGCGGAGCACCCTCTGCGCCACCATCGTGAGCAGATAGGCAACGAACGTGCCGAAGAACACCACGTAGCCTGCCGACAACCATGCCTTTGCTGGCACAGCAGACCACGGTGTGCTTACGATGTGTCCTGCCGAGAAAGGCATTATAAGTACTGCCGACCAGAGGAATATCCACTTGTTGATGGTGAATACGCTGTATCGCTTTATGAGTCTGTTGAACAGCGTAAGGTACAGTGCGAACGAGAACTGTGCCGTTATGCAAAGCACGTCTCCCCATATGTTGCCCACCTTGGCATTTCCTTCCGACGCGCTTGTCATTATCAGCATCACAGCTCCGCAGCATCCCAGAGCCACTCCGCATGCCTTTTTCCATGTCACAGGTTCTTTCAGTATGATTGCTGCGAGTATGAGTGCGAATATCGGTGACGACGTAGTTATGATGCTTGCGTTGGACGGAGAGGTCATACCCAGTCCGATGGTGAAGCAGCATTGGTTGAACACCAGCGCGAATAGTCCTGCCGCAATCATCAGTAGACCGTCCTTCAGCGGCACGTGTTCTTTCTTTGCGAAGAGCGAGGCCGTCCAGAACAGTGCCGCGCCTCCCATGATGCGGAACGACACGAGATTGATGCCGTCGATGCCGTTCATCATTGCCGTCTTTCCGATGGGAGCCATCAGTCCCCACATGACACATGCTCCCAGCATGCTTAGATGAGCCGTCAGAGCTTTGTTGTTATCCATAATACTATATTTTTTATTGTTTCTGCCTTAATGGTGTGCAAAGTTAAGAAAAATAGAAAGATCCAATTATCTAATGCGTAAAAAAAGAAAGATAATGTCGTCCTATATATTATATCCGCCAATCTACAGATGGCATGGTGCGTCGTATATGGATGTGTGGATGGAATTCAGACATTTCATAGCCATGGATGTATATATTGTCAGAAAGGCTGTTTTTATGAATTCTATGCCTAATAAGTGTTATTCAAATTTTTTAATGTCAAAAAAAGATACCGTGATGGATTAATTTCATATCTTTGTATAAGATATGCTGCACTCGGGAAATCGAAAGCAAGCTTTCTTTCCGCTCGTTTGCAATATCTTTGTATAAGATAAGTTGAAACCATCACCGGCACTGCCGCACGTTATCGACGCAGTCTTCCGCCGGTCTAAAAAACGCTACTAATATGAAATACGCCGATTACATTGAACAGATAGAGATTGACTCGCTATGGAGCGGGAAACACCATGTGGTGTGGAATCTCGACCGTCAGGTGAACATACTCAGCGGAATAAACGGAGTGGGGAAGAGCACTATACTTAATAAGGTGGTGCGAGGACTTGTGGCAGGAGGCGAGTTCGCCAACCATATGCTGAAGGGTGTGAGACTCAAGGTGGTGCCGGAGGATGCCAAATGGATACGCTATGACCTCATAAGGTCGGTGGACCGTCCGCTTGTGAATGTGGAGGCAATGAGCGCGATAAACGCAAGTATAACGCCGCTCGCCACGGAACTGGACCTGCTGATATATCATTTGCAGCGCAAATATCTTGATTATCAGGTGAACATAGGCAACAGGATAATATCCGTTTTGCAGAGCGGCAGCCCCGACGCGGCTGAAAAGGCGCGGGAAATATCGGCTCCTAAGAAACGCTTCCAGGATCTTATTGACGACCTGTTCGAGGCGACCGGCAAGAAGATAATACGCACGGAGAACGAGATTCTATTTACACAGATAGGTGAGACTCTGCTGCCCTACCAGCTGTCGAGCGGCGAGAAGCAGATGCTCGCCATAATGCTCACAGTCCTGGTGGAGGACAACCGCAGTTATGTGCTGTTCATGGACGAGCCTGAGGTGAGCCTTCACTTTGATTGGCAGAAGCGTCTCATAGATATTGTTCTGGAGCTTAACCCGAACGTGCAGATAATTCTTGCCACGCACAGTCCTGCCGTGATAATGAACGGATGGGCAGATCATGTGACCGAGGTGACGGACATCACATTATGATAACCTTATAAATGCGCCCCCTATGAGTAAAAGACTGAAAGACAACCTGTCGTCGGGCTATTTCGAGGCAGCCAACCGCATGACCTCAAAAAAGGCGCGCCGCCGCATAGTGGCATATGTGGAAAGCTACGATGACGTGTTTTTCTGGCGGTCGGTATTGTCGCGGTTTGAAGACTCCACCCGCTATTTCGAGGTGATGCTGCCCTCGCGCGTACCGCATCTTGAACGTGGAAAGAAGGCTGCTCTGATGAGTCTGCTTAACGGTAAGGTGGGACGAGACATGATAGCCTGCGTGGATGCCGACTACGACTACCTTATACAGCGTGCCACGCCTATGTCGGAGACGATAATAGACAGTCCGTACATATTCCATACATATGCCTATTCGATAGAGAACCTGCAGTGTTATGCGCCGTCGCTTCATGACGTGTGTGTAGGTGTGACGCTCAACGACCATGCCATATTCGACTTCGTGAGCTACTTCCGCGAGTACTCTCTCGCCATCTTCCCGCTCTTCGTATGGAGCGTCTGGTTCTACCGCACACCGCATTACACGGAGTTCACAATAAGCGACTTCCTGCATGTGATAGAGACGGGACACTTCAATCCCTATGATACGGAGGGCTCGCTGCGCAATCTAAGGCGCAAGGTGGCACGCCGGGTGACGCAGTTGCAGCGGCATTATCCGTCGGCTAAAAAAAGCTGGCAGGAGGTGAAGGACGACATAAAGCGTCTCGGTGTGACACCGGAAACCACTTATCTGTATGTACAGGGACACCATCTTTTCGACAAGGTGGTGGTGCCTATGCTGAAGAAAATATGCAATATGCTGGTGCGTGAGCGTGAGAACGAGATATCGCGGCAGAGCGTTCATCCCACTCAGAGGAACAACGAACTGTCGTGCTACTCTGGCAGTGTGGCTGACGTTGAGCTGATGTTGAAGAAGAACATTGCCTTTACGTCATCAGCTCCGTGCGGACGGTTGTTGGACGACATACGCCGCTTTCTCGGTGACGAACCGTCAGTAGACACGGAACGGAGGGAATATTCGGATAAGAATGTGCCGGGGAAGGACGGTGCGACGGCTGCCGAGACACATACAGACGGTGCGTGAGCCGTGGCGCGCATAATGGTTTTATGTCAGGAATTTCGGTGTAAGACAGACCCGTAGCGGCTTTTTTATGAAATCGTAAATGAAATGTTATAAGCGGATTTAGTGTCATTTATTTTCGCGAATGGTATGTATTGTCATTCTAAAGTGTAGTATTCTCGTGTAATATGCGATATTTTTAAAGTTCCGGAAGAGACAACCATGAATGTAAGAACATGAAAACATATGCATCCGGCAAGTGCATATTGCCCCGTGCAGGTAATTATATCTCATACTTATTCGGTGCTGTTGTAAGACATGTTGGTTGACTGTTTTGTACAGGATGTGACGAACTGCATGGATAAAAGGCAGAATACAAGATGACGGAGGCATTGTGGAAGAGGAGCGAAGGGCAGCCAATGAGGTGAAGAGGCGGTTTCGGTGGTGGAATGCCTGTATCGGGATTATGACGATGTGATGGTGCGACGTTACATGTTTATGACAAATCATGATGTTTCAGATTAAAATTGTTTATTGTCATAAGAAATGCTTTTATTTTTCAAATAAAATTCGTAATTTTGCCAACGTATAGGAGACAGTGACTGTAAAGGCAGGTCTTGACTAGTCTGCTGAGAGTCTCTTATTTATGTTCTTTATATTATAAGTAATTGAAAACCAATATGTTATAAGGTTTTCAATGCCCCAGAGGCGTGTCTTGTCGTTTAAATTTAGTTTAATTAAATGTCCGAAATAACAGAAGACGAGCAATGGTTTGCCATGCGTGCCACGTATGGACGTAATCTCATGGCTCAGACGGCTCTTGCCGATGAAGGTCTGCGGACGTTCATACCCATGCATTATGTCCGTCGCGGAAGGTCGCGGCGCACAGCCCCGCAGCTTGTCCCCGTGATACGAGATCTGCTGTTTGTAAGGACGACAAAAGACAGGATAACTACGCTGAAGAAAAATCTGCCCTACCTTCATTTCATCATCCGTGACTCCGGTTTGCGCCGCGAGCCTATTGTCGTGCCCGAACGTCAGATGCAACAGTTCATCGCCGTGAGCAGCACAGACGAGGAACAGCTTGAGTGGCTGTCGCCCGAGGCGGTGAATCTGTCGTGCGGTGATGCGGTGCGCGTGGTGGGCGGGCCGTTCGCCGGACAGGAAGGCGTGCTCGTGCGTGTGCCGGGCAAGAGGTCGAAATGTGTGGTGGTGGCTATTCAGGGAGTGATAGCTGTGGCGATGACCAAGGTGCATCCGAGTCTTATCGAGATAATAAATGAATAAGCAGCTGTTCAAAGTTAACAGATATTATAAAATCATTCATATGTCATATATATCTTTGTCATCATACTATGCGTTGTTCAGGGCTTCATACAAAAGTCTCCTCGATCGTGTAGCCCGATACACCCGCTCTTCGGACTTTGAAATGCGGCTCTTGGACAGCACACAATATGACGGCAATTAATTTAGAACATCTGCTTGGGATAAAAACATAAGATAGAAAAAACAAAACAAACATAGATTTATGAATATAGCAATTGTAGGTACTGGATATGTCGGACTGGTGTCCGGCACATGCTTCGCGGAGATGGGAGTTAACGTTACTTGTGTGGACGTGAACGAGGAGAAAATAAACTCACTGAAGAACGGTCAGGTGCCGATATATGAGCCGGGACTTGACGAGATGGTGCTGCGCAATCATCGTGAGGGACGTCTCAACTTCACCACCGATCTCACCAGTTGTCTTGACAATGTCGATATAGTGTTCAGTGCCGTTGGTACTCCTCCTGACGAAGACGGCAGCGCCGATCTGCAGTATGTGCTTGCAGTGGCACGCGAGTTCGGTCAGAACATAAAGAAATATACGGTACTTGTCACAAAGTCGACCGTTCCTGTGGGTACGGCGCAGAAGGTGAAGGCTGCCATACGCGAGGAACTGGACAAGCGCGGAGTGGACGTGCCGTTTGATGTGGCAAGCAATCCGGAGTTTCTGAAAGAGGGAGCAGCAATCAAGGACTTCATGAGTCCGGACAGAGTTGTTGTGGGTGTAGAGTCGGAGAAGGCAAAGGAACTTATGGTGAAGCTCTACCGTCCGTTCATGCTCAACAACTTCCGTGTGATATTCACCGACATTCCTTCCGCCGAGATGATAAAATATGCCGCCAACTCAATGCTCGCCACGCGCATCAGCTTTATGAACGATATCGCTAACCTGTGTGAGCTGGTGGGCGCGGACGTCAATATGGTGCGCAAGGGCATAGGCTCAGACGCCCGTATCGGCAGCAAATTCCTCTATCCCGGCTGTGGCTACGGTGGTTCGTGCTTCCCCAAAGATGTGAAGGCACTTATCAAGACTGCCGAGAAGAACGGATATAACATGAGTGTGCTGAAGGCTGTGGAGGATGTGAACGAGAACCAGAAGCGCGTGCTTTTCAACAAACTCTCAAAACGCTACGGCGGTGACCTCAAAGGTAAGACCATCGCCATGTGGGGCCTCGCCTTCAAGCCCGAGACCGACGACATGCGTGAGGCAACATCGCTCGTCACCATCGGTCTGCTGCTCGAGGCAGGATGTACCGTCCGCGTATACGACCCTGTCGCCATGAACGAATGCCGCCGCCGTATAGGTGATAAGGTGTATTATGCAGGCGACATGTATGACGCAGTGCTCGATGCCGACGCCCTGCTCATGCTCACAGAATGGAAGCAGTTCCGCCTGCCCAGCTGGGGCGTGGTGGCAAAGTCGATGAAGACACCGCTTATCATCGACGGCCGCAACATCTACGACGCCGAGGAACTCAGACAGAACGGCTTTGAGTATTATTGCATAGGTCGCTGACGGATATTCCACAGCCCGTTGCGGTGGATGAGATGGCAGAAGATAAGCCATAAGAAAGATGTGGACAACATTTTTCGGAATGCATGTGATAAGAAATCTGTGAATTTCAGAGGAGAAACCTCAGATTGGAAGTCGGACTTATAAGTAAGAAAGATTTTCTTTAATACTATGTGATGTTTTCTTGAAGAGTTACCGAAGAGTGTGACAAGAGACGTAGCAGAGAAGCCTTGCTTAATGTTATGGCATAATATTGTTGTACAGGACATTAGTTTGGAGAATGGAGAATGACATAAGAATACATTATAATAACGGGAAGGTAAGGACTGGTATAAACGGTCTTGACGAACTTCTGTATGGCGGACTCCAGTTGCAGACAGTAACTTATCAAGGCAAAGGAGAGGAGACTTCAGACGTGCGTCCACTGACCATATATATAGTGGGAGATACAGGAACGAGCCGCTCCATGCTTGCTATGCAATTTCTTCATGGCATAACAAAGTTGCTTATGGAATGAAGACAGGCTGCGAGAGAACGGAAGGCTTTATCAGACTTGGCAGTCCTGTATTTTTCTCAAGCCATGACAAACTGAATCTGTTGGACATGCTTATCGATATGACAATATCGAAATGCGTGAATAAAGTTATAGAAGACAATGCATATTGTGACACCGGTGAATATGGAATATGATAAAAAATAAATGTTTGAAGATTCCTTTAGCGGTATGTAATTTGTAGTTGACGAAACTATAATTTATATATAGGGCTTGTCTTGACGGTATTCAAGTACGGAAAACGTTAAGATAAAGGTGTAACGCGATTTAGAAAAATGCCGGATAAAATCCAATTGCCAGTATCGGCGTGGGATTATATTATGAAAAAGAGTAGAGAATGGGTGAATCAAATACGGGTAATTTAAAACAACAGACAAAGAAAGGACTTTACTGGAGCTTTTTCAATCAATTTGCGAATTATGGCATGCAGTTCTGTGTGGGCATTGTCATGGCACGTCTGCTGTCACCGAGCGACTATGGAATAACGGCACTTCCGGCGGTATTCATGGCGGTGGCACTTATTCTTCAGAATGCGGGACTGGCTGATGCGCTTGTACGCAAGAAAGATTTGACGGAGGAAGATTTGTCAACATCATTTTATTATAGTATAGCGGTAGGAGTTTTCTTGTATGTTGTTCTGTTCTTAACAGCTCCGTTGATAGCAGATTTTTATAATACACCTGTTCTCGTACCTCTTATCCGTATCACAGCTCTCAGTTTTTTGTGGGGACCTTTGAGCACACCCCAGTCAGTCATCATGAAAAGAAGGCTTGATTTTAAGACACCGACAAAAATATCTATAATAACAAGAGTTTTTTCCGCTTGTGTAGGTATAGGAATGGCTTTCATGGGATATGGGTTGTGGGCACTTGTCGTTTCCGGAGTTCTTGCAAGTTTTTTGGGGCTTATACTCAATTGGTACGCTGTCAGATGGTTGCCAAAGACCGGATGGTCTAAAAAGTCTTTCAAGTATCTGTGGGATTATGGCAATAAAATTATGGCGTCGGGTTTGCTTGAGACATTGTATCAGAATATAGCACCTGTGTTTATTGGAAAATTCTACAGTCCGGCTGATCTAGGTGTTTACAACAGGGCGCAGGGGTATGCCCAGATGCCATCACAGAATGTGACAGGAGTTATACAGAATGTAACATTCCCTGTGTTGAGCAAGATACAGGATGACAACGAGAGACTGGCGCACAATTACCGAAAGATGTTGAAAGCTACGGCGTTTGTTGTGTTCCCTATAATGATGATGCTTTCGGCATTGGCACATCCTTTGGTCATAACACTTGTCACAGCTAAGTGGGAAGCGTGCGTGGTACTGCTTCAGATAATATGCTTTCAGCTAATGTGGTATCCGGTTCATGCAATAAACCTCAATCTCCTTCAGGTGAAGGGACGGTCTGATCTGTTTTTACGACTTGAAATTATAAAGAAAATAGTAGGACTGTCAATTCTTGTGTTTACATTACCCCATGGATTGGTTGTGTTCTGTTGCGGAAGTGTGGTAGCTTCTCTTATATCTCTGATTATAAACACATATTACACAGGCAAGCTTATAAATGTGGGATATTTCAGGCAAATGGGAGACCTTATGCCGATAGTCGGATTAGGACTATTTATGTTTGGCGTGGTCCTTCTTATGACACATGCCATACCCAACATGTTTGCACAGATAATAGTTGGCGGAGCAGTCGGTGCTGTTGTTTACTTAGGTGGAGCAATGCTGTTCAAGTTCAGCGAGTTGGAAGATGTGAAATACATGTTGAAAAGAAGCAAGTAAAAAGATAACGATATAAAGAATAAAAATTTACTGTTATGGATAACAAAATTATCACGGTTACTTCGCCATTGTTGCCGGATCTTGATGAATTCAATGCGATGCTTAAGGAGATATGGGCAAGCAAGTGGATTACTAATAATGGCTCGTTTCACAAACAGCTGGAAAAAGAGCTTGCTGCCTATCTGAAAGTTCCATATATAAGCCTTTTCACAAACGGAACGCTTCCGCTTATAACAGCTTTGCAGGGGCTGCGCATAACAGGTGAGGTGATAACAACGCCATACAGTTTTGTGGCAACGACACACAGCCTGTGGTGGAACGGCATAAAACCGGTGTTTGTTGACATCGACCCAGCGACAGGCAATATTGACCCGGACAGGATTGAAGCCGCCATAACACCGAAAACAACGGCGATAATGCCAGTGCATGTGTATGGTAAGCCATGCAACACAAAACGCATAAAGGAGATAGCCGACACTTATGGACTGAAAGTGATTTATGATGCTGCACACGCTTTCGGTGTGGAAGTTGACGGAGAGAGTGTGCTTAATGCGGGAGATTTGTCTACACTTAGTTTTCATGCAACGAAAGTGTATAACACGGTTGAGGGCGGTGCGTTGGTTATGCATGACGCGGAGACAAAAAAGCGTATAGACTATCTGAAGAACTTCGGGTTTGCAAACGAGGTGACGGTGGTAGGACCGGGCATAAACAGCAAGATGGATGAGGTGCGTTCGGCTTATGGTCTGCTCAACCTCCGTCAGGTGGATGCGGCTATAGAGGCACGCCATCAGGTGGTGATAAAATATCGTGAGGCTCTGCGTCCGGTGGAAGGCATAACATTCTTCGACGATATGCCGGGAGTGAAGCACAACTATTCTTATTTCCCGATATTTGTTGATGCAGAGAAATATGGTATGACGCGTGACGAGCTTTATTTCAAGATGAAAGAGCATAACGTCCTTGGCCGCCGTTACTTCTATCCGCTTATAAGCGAGTTCTCCACATATCGTGGCTTGGACAGCGCAAGACCGGAGAACCTTCCTAATGCGCACAGAATGGCGGAGACTGTTATTTGCTTGCCTATGCACCATGCGTTGAGTGATGAGGATCTAAATAGAGTTATTGAGGAGATAATAAAATGACGATGTGCAAAAACGAAATATTACGTTTTCTAAAAGATATAGATAATGATTTTAATCCAGCCTTGTCTGAAAAGGTTATTTTAGAAGAATATGTCGATAAGATATATAAGAAATCACATTTGGTTTCACATTGTTTGAATAACGGTAAAATTGTTGGTTTATTGGTTGTATATTGCAACGATTTTATTGATTATAGAGCATACGTCGCATTGGTAGGGGTGTTAAAAGATTATAGAGGTAGGGGGATCGCAGAAAGAATGATGCGAGAGTGTATTGACTACGTAAGATGTAATAACTTTAAAACTATTGGTATTCATTCAAATAATAAGATAGCCATAAATCTGTATAAAAAATTGGGTTTTAATATTATTGAAGATGGAAATCGTGTTTACATGGAATTGAATTTATAGAATATGAAATCAAATATTTTAATTACAGCAATAGGATCTTTTTCTGCAGATTGTGTAGTAAAAGAATTAAAAAAAGCAGGTTATTATATTATAGGATGTGATATATATCCTTCTGAATGGCATGCTGTGTCAAAAGATTGTGATATTGTTTATAAGGTTCCTTTGGCGATAAAAAAAGATGAATATATAGCGTCTATAATGAATATATGTGAAAATGAAAAAATTAAATATATATATCCATTAACAGATGTTGAAATAGATGTTTATAATGAGTATAGAGATCGTTTTGAAGAAAAAGGAATCGTCTTGTGTATGCCGGATTCCCATTTTCTTTCTTATGCAAGAAATAAATATAAACTCTTTGAAAAATTTGAGAAAGATAGAAATGTACCGTCTATACGAACATATTTGACCCCAAATGATAATATTCCTTTATTATTGCCAAGTATCGCAAAACCTTATAACGGACGAAGTAGTGAGGGATTATGTAAAATAAATACGGAAGAAGAATTTAATAGAATTACAAATATATCAGGATATATAATTCAGGAAATGATTTCTGGCTCTGTATATACAGTTGATTATATTAGAAGTGATAAATTTAATGTGGATGTCTCAATTCCAAGAGAAGAGTTATTAAGAACAAAAAATGGAGCAGGAACTACTGTGAGAATTTCTAACGATCAGTCACTTATAAACTTAGTTTCATATATTGGAAATTCTTTAAAGCTTAATGGTGTAGTAAATATGGAATTTATTAAGAATTCTGATAAATATTATTTAATAGATATTAATCCAAGATTTTCTGCAGGAATAGCTTTTTCTGTAAAATCAGGATATAATATGATATTAAATAGTTTAAGTTGCTATACAAACGAAAAAATAGAAATTGGAGGAAAATATTATTGTGGTTTAATGACTAAGAGATATTACGAAGAGATATTATAATAATGGTAAATAAATATAGAAGTTCCAATATAGAATTATACAGGATAATTGTGATGCTGTTTATCGTGTCGCATCATTATCTTGTGAACTCAGGTTTACTTCCAATTATTGAGAATCTCACCCCCCGGTAATGAATTGTCGTTTAAGGTGTGTTTTTTTTCTATCTGTTTGGAATGTGGGGCAAGACGGGCATCAACTGTTTCGTTCTTATTACGGGGTATTTCATGTGTAAGTCGCAAATAACGTTGAGAAAATTCCTGAAGCTGCTCCTGCAAATAGAATTCTATAACATATTGATTAATGCAGTATTTGTCCTGACAGGTTATAGATCCTTCGGATTAAACGTATTATATGAGATGTTTTGGCCTATAAAAAGTGTTGCAGACGGTTTTACATCATGCTTTTTGCTGTTCTATCTGTGCATACCTTTTCTGAATGCGCTTGTACATAATCTGGACAGGAAAAGACATCTGGCCCTTATCGGTTTGTGTCTGTTCATTTATACTGTATTGGGAACGACATTAAGAATACGCGTTACGATGAATTACGTCACGTGGTTTTGCGTTCTTTACTTTATATCTTCTTACATCAGGATGTATGGTCTGGAATATGGTAATCTGAAAATCAGATGGGGCTGGATGTCCTTAATATCAATTGTAATTTCTGCGGCAAGCGTCTTGGTTTTCTCTACAATGACTGACACTCCCGGCCGTGAGTTCATTCTGGTTGCAGACTCTAACCATATCATGGCCGTGATTACATCCGTATGCCTGTTTATGTATTTCAAGGATTTATCGATAAGGAACAGCCGCTTTATCAATACTGTCGCCTCATGTATGTTCGGTGTCCTGCTGATTCACGCAAACAGCGACACAATGCGGCAGTGGCTGTGGCGGGACATGCTGGACAATGTAGGATGGTTTGCGACCGATTATGCTGTAGTGCATGCATTGGCAAGTGTCGCAGGGATATTTGTCGTATGTGTTGTAATTGACTTTCTGAGACAAAGGTTTGTGGAAGAGCCTCTTTTTAAGGTATTAGACAAGAGATTGTTTGTAAAATAAGGTCTATATGAATATTAATGAAGAAAAAGATACAAGACCTATAATGGTCAGTATAAGATGCACAGCGTATAATCATGAGAAGTATATACGCGATGCGCTCGAAGGATTTGTCATGCAGAAAACAAACTTCAGGTTTGAGGCTATAGTACATGATGATGCATCCACTGACGGAACTGCTTCCATAATAAGAGAATATGCTGAGAAATACCCTGATATCATAAAACCGATATATGAAACGGAAAACCAGTATTCTAAACATGACGGATCCTTGGGACGTATCATGAACGAAGCATGTGTAGGAAAATACATAGCAATGTGTGAAGGGGATGATTATTGGACGGATCCTTATAAATTGCAGAAACAAGTGGATATCTTAGAAAAATATAAAGATGTTATAGTGTGTTGTCATCTTTATCAAGAATATTATGAAGACATTAAATCATACACTTCTGTTCAACCTATTTTATCTGATAAGTTCTGTTTTTTTGATTTGAAATATTACGTATCGAAAGAGAAATGGATAACACAGCCATTGACATGTATGTACAGAAATGATAAAAATGTAATTAATCATTATTTAAAATACATAAATTCCAAAGATTTATCATTATTCTTCTGTTTATTAAAAAACGGTAATGGATATCTGTTGCATAGAAATATGGCAATATATAGAAAACATTCTGGAGGTGTATGGACCGGAACTTCTGAAAAAGGAAGAATAATGTCTGATTATCGTTGCATTAAAGGAATCTATGATATAGAAAGAGATGACTATTCTGCAGAATTACTCCTGAATCAATTTAAAAAAAGTACTCCTGTTTTATTCTATTTAAAGAATATAAAAATTTTACAGCCATATACAAATATTATAATTGAAAAATATGGTATTTCGTATTTCATAAAAGTTATTATTATAAAAACATATTGCTCAATTAGAAAAGAAACTTCTCATATTTTAAAATCTTATATAAAACGATAAATGAAGTTTGGGTATTTAATTTGTTGAATATTTTATTCAACTTTTATCGTATATTGATTACAGCTTATTATTGGCATGCTACAAAAGCCTTAGCGAGTTTGTAAACTGATGATGCGTTCCTGCATGAAACATTTACATAAATATATGTGACATCTATTTCTACAAAGCAATATTTTTTGATGTTTGACGATTAGAGGAATATTACGGCACTGCATCTTGGTATATCAATGACAGATTTACTGCAGTAGATATGTTTCTAACGCCAAGTGTTTGTATTTTTATAAAATGGATGATTATACGTAAATTAAAAATGTCAGTTATAGACTGATTAGACAGATATACTAAATTTTTTTGTGTAAATAAATTATGAACATATAATTTTATGTAAAAATAACTATGGATAACAATCCTTTTTTTTCAATAGTAGTACCAGTTTATAATG
>OJOQ01000012.1_pt1 | contig 75771 bp, 56 predicted proteins | sample 1598241 | NCBI WGS metagenome assembly OJOQ01 (sample SAMN03922466, study PRJEB24848) | human gut metagenome | isolation source: stool sample | host: Homo sapiens | place: Germany | collected 2010-11
TCTAAATACTCTTTGAAGCCCTGAACCCATTCTGTCGTTATTTCGGCAAACGTGATTTTTCGGTTCGGCTCATACTTTTCAAGATGTTTCAGACACGAACGCCAGTTTCCCCAATTCGATTTGTTGTCAGGGGCGTGAAAACGCTTCTCACATAACTTTTCATAATAGTCGAAGAACAGCGTCTCCTCGGCGTAATCACTCTTGAAGCCAAACTCCCCGTTTCTGAGTTCGACAACACGCTTCGCCCTGATAGCCTCGGCAAGCTGCAGCGTCTCTTTGTTCTTCTTCTTGTCTTCACGGGTCTTTTCAGGAACGAGGTAGAGGCGCAGATACTCATAAGACCTTTTGCCGTTCAAATAAATGTCAAGGTAGAGAGAGGTCAAGCCGTTGGGCGTTTTCCTCTCTCTGAGCCTGATTGGTTCTTTTGATTTCTCCATATCGCTGTCGTTTTGGTTTGTTGCTCTCTGTTGTTGTTTTTGTTGCTCTGAGATTGAGAGCAACAAAGGAACAACAAAATAACGACAAAACGGGTGTAATTATTGCGAAATAACAAAACTTTTTTCATAAACCACAAAACCTTGATTTATAAAGCCTTGTTTCTCAATAGTTACACCCGTTTTATACTTGACATGATTTGTTAAAATATAAACTTACTTTCCGATGCAGAAAGGTTACTTTCCCACTGCAAACCGTATATTTATGCCATATGGAAAGTAAAAAAACGCGACAGATAAAAATCGCGGAATAGGAATGGCACTGCTGCGGAAAAGGCTTTATCGCACCATACACCATCAGTCATATCGCAAAAAAATGGCTTTTCCACCACCGTCCTGCGTCTGTCATACTGCGGGAAAGCCTCTTCCGCCGCGCGAAAAACACTCCGCCGCATCGCAGAACAGCACCTTCCGTCATGCGAAAAAGCCCCTTTCGCAGTCCCGAACAGTACGTTCCGCATCGCAGAACGCGCTTTTCAATGCATCTGTTTTGTGTATATCGTTTATTATCAACAGTTTAATAAAACCGCTCCAAAACTCACGTATTTGCCCCCGAATCCGTGTCCGGCTGCAAATAACTCACTCTCGCGGACTTCACACCATACCATTTTGCATAATCATACACACATTTCCGCATATTTATTCATTCCCGCCTGCCTCCCCTTGACGGCTATTTGCGCTGTGGCGCCCGTCCCATACCGCTCACGGCTCAGCGTCTGCCGTCAGCCGGAGCACTGTCTGAGTCGGTCTCCCTGACGATGTACGGAGGTCTGTGCTTCGTCTCGTTGAACCAGAACAGATATTTATTATTTATTCGGATTTATGTCTGATGGTCTGCATTATAGCCTGCGTCACATTCCGAGCATAGCGGCAATCCATCGGCATGAAGGCTTGTCACAGTGTTTTCTCACCCATCTGTGCACCGCCAGCGGCACGTATAAGCCGGAGAAGAAAGCAAGGACGGTAGTGACATGCCACGTTATGCCGGGCACAAGCGACATGAGAATCTGCTGTGACGCCACCTGAGGAAACCACGAGAGTAGGTATATCGTGTACGACGCACCGTCAAGATGGTCGAGAAAACGCATCCTTCCTGCAACGTAGAGATGTGCCAGAGCGACGCTCATCAGTATGCCGTTGAACGATGTCAGAAGATAGCGTATGCCCATATCCGGTGCATACATAAGGGCGACGGATACGGTGAATGTCACTGCTGCGGCTGTTGCAGAGTGTCTGCCCACCACAGTTTCAAGCATATGTTTGCGGAACATGTAGCCCGCCGCGAAGAACACGGCGTTGTAAAGTGCGCTGTCCAGTCCGAGAAAACCTGTGCCGGGATTCACTATGCTTACCGCTATAAGACATACGATGAGGAGTGAATCGTTTATATTCACCTTCGTTTTCGCCGCAAGAAGAGTGAAGCAGAATATGAGAAATAGCGTGGGCAGGAACCAGAAATATCCTATGACGTTGGTATGGGGATAAAGCATCATGCCGAGATAGCTCCATACCGACATGTCGACAGGGCGCAGCGCGATTGCCGACATCATGGTCTTTGGAATGAATGCGACACTCGATATTATGACATAAGGCACGAGCAGGCGTCTCACTTTCCCTGTGATAAAGCCGTTCTTCCCGAACACCGGCATGTCGGACAGCTGTATGCCCTTGCGTGTGTTGCTGTATTTGAGCAGATAGCCCGATATGAAGAAGAACAGCGGCATGTGGAACGAGTATATCCATTGGCGTACGGCAGGCATATGTCCGGACTGTTGGAGCTGGTAAGTGGAGTGTCCTGCCACCACGAGTATGATGCCGAACGCCTGCATGAAGGATATGAGCCTGTTCCTGCTGTCCATGCTTCTGTGGTCTTCAGTTCACTATCGCGATCTTGCACACGGTGCCTTTCTTGCCGTCTGAGGTGGCTGTCTGCACCATGTACACGCCGCTCGCCACGCGCCGTCCGCTCTTGTCGCATCCGTCCCACGTGAAGAGTCCTCCGTTGCTCCTGCCCTCGGCTACGAGCGTTCCGTTGACGGTCACTATCTTGACATCGGCGTCGAGCGTCAGTCCGGTGACGGTGATGAGTCCGGTGTAGTCAGGTCTTACAGGATTGGGATAGGCATATACGTTGTCCTTGTCCATCTTGTCGGATGCCTGCGAGGCGTCGCTCATATATGAGCACAGTCCCTTGTCGGTGCCGAAAAACACCTCTCCGCTTGTTCCGTCGACCGCTATCGACTCGATGGTGTTTGAAAGCAGCGGACTGTTGTCGGTGGTGAAGTGCTGCAGCTGGGTCATGTTGTCGGCGCTGATGAGGAACACCCCGCTGCCGTCCGTGCCGAACCACTTGCGTCCCCCTCCGTCTATGGCTATCGCGCTGATGCTTATGCCGTCGAGAAGATAGTCGGCATAGTTGGTCCCGTCGTTGCGCGGCACCTTCACCTGGGTGAATGTCTCGCTGCCGTCGGCTATGTCTGCCGCCGTTAGCATGAGCGGTCCGGCAGCCGTCCCGAGCCATATGTTGCCCTCGATGTCCTCCTCCAGGCATCTCACTCCCTGTGCGGTGAGAGCCGTTCCGTCCTGATTGACGAAGCGTGTGTACATCTTCATCCCGTCGGTGGACGGCTGGTAGCATATCAGGGCGGGCTTGCGCCAGTCGCTGCTGCCGAACCACATCAGTCCGCGACTGTCGAACATGAGTCCCACCATGTTTGCCATGGAATATCCTTCACCGGTGATGAAGTCGCTCTTATGGTGTGATGTCCATTCGCCTCCGGCATATTCGAACAGTGATGCGGACGGAGCCACGCTGTTGAGACACCACAGTCTGCCCTCAGTGTCGAACCTGACGGAGGACACGAGAGTGTAGTTCTTCTTGTCGGTACTGGCAACGGTGGCTGCTCCCTGCAACGGACTGTTGTCCATTGTGAACGCTTTCACGAGTTCCCTGTTGCTGAACTCATACATGCCAGCCTGCGTTCCCAAGAACACATGAGCCGGGTCCTTGGGGTCGACATCAACGCTCATCGCACCCTTATATTTGTATCCGAGCGTCGCGGCGAAGTCGTCGGGATAGACGTTCCATCCCTCCTGTCTGTCGTACACCTGCAGGCAGGCGTCGCGCTCGGGGTTGCCGCGTCCGCCGCAGGTATAGAGCTGTCCGTTGATGAAGCGCATGAAACCGAAGAAGTTGTACTCCGGTCCGTCGGGAGCGACGCCCGCGAGAGTGGTCTGCACGCTGCCGTCGCCACCTATCACGCCCTTCGCCAGCTTGCCGTCGCTGCCTGCGATCCAGTAGGAATCGTCCGACGGAGAGTATTCTATGCCTCCCCATGAGAACGCGATGTCCTGTCTGCGGTCGGTGGCGGATATGATATAGGTGTGGCTTCCGCCATAGCACAGCATCTTGCCGCCGCTCACTTTCACCCTGCGGAACCACGGAGTGTAGAACACTCTGTACTTGTCCGCCGTCCTGTCCATCACGCATGCCTCGCCGCTGTTCAGTCCGATGAGTTCTCCGTCGAATACGAACAGGCTGCCGAACGTCTTCTGGCTGTACCTTGTCCACTTCGACCTGTCAGCCAGATTGTCGTCAGCCGCCGCGCGGTACATGCCGTCCGCCGTGGCGGCGAAGATACGGTTGCCGTCAGGTGCGGTGGCGTAGACGTTCACTCCGAGGTTGTATGTGTCGCTTATCGCGGCGTTGCGCACGTCTATCCTCACTATTCCGAATCCGGTGGAGAGGTAGGCGTCGGAGCCGTTTATGGCGATGCTGTTTATCGTCTTGTCACCGGTGAGAGACTTGTTGTAGTATTCCGACATGTTGGTCACCTTGCCGTCGGGTGTCACGAGGTCTATGTTGTAGTTCTCATACATCACGACGAGCCGTCCGGCTCGGGCGCACCATGCTATGTCACTGATGCCGCAGTCGCTCAGCGCGTTCACCTTGTCGTAGGTATGTATGCTCTGGTCGGAAGGGTTGTACGAATAAAGTCCGCCCGAGGCAAGCACGAAGACGACGCTCCCGGTGTCCTCTATCCTTGTTATGTCCGAGTATGCCGGGTAGGCGTTCCATGAGCCTACAGGAGCTCCGCAGATGTCTGTCACAAAGAGCGAAAGCATCAGTGTGACGATGGAAAACAGTTTCTTCATATTCGTGTAAGTGCGTGTGTGATGGGTGTAAGTATGCCTGCGCGGCATGATATGTGCAGCCTTCCTCCGTGAATGCCGCGTTATCTTTCCTTTGAAAGCAGATACTCAGCCAGCCGTGCCACGGCTCGCGCGCGGTGGGAGATGCTGTTCTTTATGTCGCTGCCGAGCTCGGCGAACGACCGCTCATAACCTTCAGGCACGAATATGGGGTCGTAGCCGAAGCCGGAAGAGCCTTTCCTCTCGTGCGATATGGCGCCTTCTATCCTGCCCTCGAAGGTGTGCTGCACGGGCAGTCCGTCCTTCCGCTCTATCAGGGCTATGACGGTGCGGAAGCGCGCGCGGCGGTCCTGCATGCCTTCCATCTCATGGAGCAGCTTGCTCATGTTGGCTTCAGAGTCGTGACCCTTGCCTCCAGCGTATCTCGCGCTGTACACTCCGGGCGCTCCGTCAAGAGCGTCCACCTCCAGACCGGTGTCGTCAGCGAAGCACGGTGTGCCGTATCTGTCGTACACGTAGCGCGCCTTCATCACGGCGTTGCCCTCAAGCGTGGGCGCCGTTTCGGGTATGTCGTCGTGGCATCCTATGTCGGCGAGCGACAGCACTTCGATGCCTGCGCCGAGAATCTGCCTTATCTCTTCGAGCTTATGACTGTTGTTTGTCGCGAATACTATCTTCATCTTTCTTTACTTTTACTTTTATCTGGTCGAATCCCTCGCCGTACACTCCTATGACGGAGCTTTGGCTGACGAACGCGTTGGGGTCTATCATCTTTATGAGGCGGAATATCGTGACGCTCTCGCTCTTCCTCGCGAGCAGGCATATCACCTTCATGTCGCGTCCGGTGTACCATCCGTGTCCGTCGAGAATGGTGAGGCTGTGGTCTGTCTTGCGGGTTATCGCCTCGGCTATCTCCTTGTGGTGCATGGAGAAAATCATGAACTGCACCGACTGCCGCTGCCAGCTCATCACGTAGTCGAGCATGGAGCATTCGATGAACATTGTGCACAGACCGAACACCACCTTCCTGCTTCTCACGTCGATGTCGCCGAACGAATCGATGAAAAGACAGCTTCCGATGATGCACAGGTCCACAGCGAGGAGCACTTTTCCTAACGAAATGTTGTGGTATTTGTTCACTGTCGCCGCCACGATGTCGGTTCCTCCGGTGCTGCCGTTGTTGAGAAAGACTATAGCCATGGCTGTTCCTGAGAGCATACATCCTATGACGAGCGACATGAAGTCGTTGCCGTCGCCAAGCAGTCTGTAGAATGTGCCGTCGGGGCGGACCACCACCTCCTGCGCCAACCGGAGCAGGAAGGAGAGTGCGAAAGTGGCGTAGATGGTCTTCATGAGGAACCGCCAGCCCAGAATCCTGAGCGTACCTAAGATTAGCGCGGCGTTTATGAGGAAGAAAGTGTACTCCACCTTGAACCCCGTGGTGTAGAAGATGATTGCTCCGATACCTGCTATGCCGCCCGTGACAATCTCATACGGCAGCAGGAATACGGTGAAAGCGAACGTATAGAGCAGCAGTCCGAGCGTGATGTTGAAATAGTCTTTCGCCTCACGCAGAATGAATTGTTTGTACATATACATATTTATTATAATGACAGACACGCCCATCCTCCCACATATAGGTGTGCGGGCAGGATGGGCTTTGCCTTTCATTTACGGTTGATGTGTCTATTTTATGACGACGTTCACCATGCGCTTGGGCACTATGATGACCTTCACCGCCTGCTTGCCCTCCATATACCGGGCTGTGCGCTCGTCTGCCATGACGGCGCGTTCGATGGCGGCGTTGTCGGCATCTGCCGCAAACTGCATTTCAAAACGGCGTTTGCCGTTGAACGCTATGCCCATCTGCACGGTGCTTTCAACGAGATACTTCTCGTCGTATGCGGGCCACCCGGCGTCGCACACAGTGCCTTCGTTGCCTAGCGCGTGCCACAGTTCCTCGGCTATGTGAGGCGCGAACGGGGCGATGAGCACCACGAGCTGCGAGAGCAGCGTGCGGTTGCGGCACTTCAGCTGTTGCAGTTCGCCCACGCATATCATGAACGCCGAGATGCTGGTATTGTATGAGAAGTGCTCTATGTCCTGCGTAACCTTCTTTATAAGCCGGTGCAGGCTCTTGAGCTGTTCGGGCGTAGCGTCGGTGGAGTCGGGCAGGAACTGTCCGTCGCGGTTGTAATACAGTGCCCACAGTTTCTTGAGAAAGCGGTGGCATCCGTCTATTCCGTTGGTGTCCCACGGCTTGCTCTGCTCCACCGGACCGAGGAACATCTCGTACAGGCGAAGCGTGTCGGCTCCGTACTTCTCGACGATCATGTCGGGATTTACGACGTTGTACATAGACTTCGACATCTTCTCTATAGCCCATCCGCAGACATATTTGCCGTCTTCGAGCTTGAATTCGGCATTGGCATACTCTGGTCTCCAAGCCTTGAACGCATCGATGTCGAGCACGTCACCGTGCACAATGTTCACGTCGACGTGTATCGGGGTGACGTCGCCGTAACCGTCTTTCAGTCCGAGCGACACAAACACAGGCTTCTCCTCGGTGCTGAGGGCGTTGGCGCGATACACGAAATTGCTCCTGCCCTGTATCATTCCCTGGTTCACGAGCTTTCTGAACGGTTCCTCACAGCATGAGTATCCGTAGTCGTGGAGGAACTTGTTCCAGAACCGTGAGTATATGAGGTGACCCGTGGCATGCTCCGTTCCGCCTACGTAAAGGTCCACGCACTGCCAGTATTCGTCCGCCTCGCGGCTCACGAGAGCATCGTTGTCGTGCGGGTCCATGTAGCGCAGATAGTATGCCGACGACCCAGCGAAGCCCGGCATGGTGTTCAGGTCGAGCGGGAACACGGTGATGTTGTCAATCCTGCTCTTGTCTGTCACGCAGTTGCCCACGGTGTCCCATGCCCACATACGGGCGTGTCCGAGCGGCGGCTCGCCGCTTTCGGTGGGTTTGTACTGATCTACCTCCGGCAGGAGCAGCGGCAGGCAGTCCTCCGGAATCATGTAAGGCATGCCGTCCTTGTAGTATACCGGGAACGGCTCTCCCCAATAACGCTGGCGCGAGAAGATGGCGTCGCGCAGGCGGAAGTTCACCTTCACACGTCCCAGATGGTGTGAGGTGACAAACTCCTTTGTCTTGGCTATCGCCTCCTTGACGGTCAGTCCGTTGAGCGAGAAACCGTCGAGAGTGTCGCATCCGGCTGCCGGAGAGTTGCACACGATGCCTTCCTTGGCGTCGAAACTCTCCTCGCTGACGTCGCATCCCTCTATGAGGGGACGTATCTCAAGCCCGAAGTGCTTGGCGAAAGCGTAGTCGCGCGAGTCGTGGGCAGGCACCGCCATGATGGCTCCCGTGCCGTATCCTGCAAGCACATACTCTGAAATCCATATCGGGATGTTCTCTCCCGTGAACGGGTTTATGGCGTACGATCCGGAGAAAACGCCCGTAACCTTGCGGTCGCTGATGCGTTCGCGCTCGGTGCGTTTCTTCACATACTCTATGTATTCGGCTACGGCGTCACGCTGTTCGTCGGTGGTGAGTCTTGCCACGAGCTCGCTCTCAGGCGCAAGGACCATGAAGGTGACTCCGAAGATGGTGTCGGCACGGGTGGTGAAGATTGTGAAAGCCCCCTCAGCTCCCCCGGTGGGGGAGTTCTGGTTTGCTGAGTCAGGGGACAGACCTCCCCCACTGGGGGAGCCTGAGGGGGCTATCCTGAACTCCATCTCCGTTCCTTCCGAGCGTCCTATCCAGTTGCGCTGTGTCTCTTTAAGCGACTCCGTCCAGTCTATTGTGTCGAGTCCGTCGAGCAGACGCTGTGCGTATGCCGACACGCGCAGGCACCACTGCCTCATCTTCTTCTGCACCACGGGATAGCCGCCTCGCACCGACACGCCGTCCACCACCTCGTCGTTGGCGAGCACCGTGCCCAGTCCGGCGCACCAGTTCACCATCGTCTCGCCCATGTAGGCTATGCGGTAGTTCATCAGCACCTGCTGCTGCTCCTTCTCGCTCATGGCGTTCCATTCCCCGGCTGTGAAGCTCATCTCCTCCGAGCAAGCCGCGTCGAGCCCCTCGGTGCCCTTCTCGCTGAAGCGCGCGATGAGCTTTTCGATGGGCTGCGCCTTACCGCACTTGTTGCAGTAGAACGAGTTGAACATCTTGCGGAAAGCCCACTGGGTCCACTTATAATACTCCGGGTCGCACGTACGCAGCTCTCTGCTCCAGTCGAAGGAGAATCCTATGTTGTCCAGCTGCTGTTTGTAGCGTCGTATGTTGTCGTCGGTGGTCTTCGCCGGATGCTGTCCTGTCTGTATGGCATACTGCTCGGCAGGCAGTCCGTAGGCGTCGTAGCCCATGGGGTTGAGCACGTTGTATCCTCTCAGACGCTTGTAGCGGGCGTATATGTCAGACGCTATGTATCCGAGCGGATGCCCTACGTGTAGTCCTGCTCCGGACGGATAGGGGAACATGTTGAGCACATAGAACTTCTTCTTCTCCTTGTCCTCGACAACCTTATAGGTGTCATTCTCCTCCCACCAGCGTTGCCATTTCTTCTCTATTTCACTGAAATTGTAGTCCATTGCGGTATATGTTGTTTTGTTCTTTTTCTTTGTTCAATTGTTTATGTAGTATATCAGGGATAATGCGGACGGGTGGAACGAAAGCTTATTTTCTGATTCCCGAGTGCCGATTATCTTATGCAAAGATAATGAAAGGCGAGTGCAGAAGCAATGAAGGGAAACATAGTTTCACTTAATTTGATACTGCCGAGCCGCATCTTATCTTATGCAAAGCTATTGCAAACGAGCGGAAAGAGAGCTTGTTTTCAATTTCCCGAGTGCAGCTATATCTTATGCAAAGATACAAATTTTACGTCAAACGGCAAACATTTGCATGTTATTGGGCATCTGAGACTTGTTTTGCGGCAGTGCGCGAGATGACGTCGGGCAGTGCGGAGAAATCGTCTATGACGCATTCCGCGCCGCTTTGCTCCAGTTCGCGGAGCGTCCCGTTGCCGTAGGTCACGCCACATGTATGCGCTCCTGCGCGCCGTCCCATCGTGATGTCGAACGCCGTGTCGCCCACCACCATTGCCGTGTCTGCATCCCTGCCGAGCTGCCTGAGTATCCTGTTCACCGGTTCCGGGTCGGGCTTGGCGTTGTCCACATCGTCCGCTCCCACTATCGCGCTGAAGCAGGAGTCGAGCCCAAAGCGGCTTACGAAGTCGCTGAGCGAGTGGTGTCCGCGGCTGCTGGCTATGGTGATGGTGAGTCCTTGGGCGTGCATCCGCCTTATGGTGTCAGCCACGTTGGGGAACATCGTCACGGCTCCCTCGCTGTTGTTCACCTCGAACAGCCGCCTGTAGATGCCGGCGCAGCGCAGTCCCTCGTCGCGGTTTATGCCGAGCATGCGCACGAAAGCCTCGTCGAGCGGCAGTCCTATCGTCGCCGCGCACGTATAGTCGTCGGGTTGCGGCATGCCATATTCGGCTATGGTCTGGTGCATTGTCTTGAGAATGACGCTTCTTGTGTCGGCTATCGTGCCGTCGAAGTCGAGAATAAGGGTTTTTATCATGACGTGTGTTGTGTTGTTTCTTAAATTATTATCCTGCGCGCATCACCACGGCTATGGTCTTCATCCGCACATATTCTTCCGATAGATACATCATTCCTCCGTACGGATTGTCCGTGCCCCACGAGTTCTTGGCTATGAAGTAGAGCCGTCCCCGTCGATCGCGCGCCATGCCGGTGATAGCCATGCAGTGGTCGTCGGTGGTGAGACGCGACTCAAACTCCTTCTGTCTCTGCTCCTGGGTGCAGGGCGTGTGCGAAGGAAGCTCCGCCGTTCCGCGTGCGAAGGAGAATCCCGGCTCCGACACTTCGCCCTCCCAGCACACGGCGTGGCCTGCCTTCAGGGCTGAGCATATGCGCGCCATGAGCGTGTCGACGGGCACGTTGAGGAAGCGGCAGGCGGTCTTGTTGTCGGGCACCTCGAGCGCGAACGTATCGCCCATGGGATGATGGGTGAAGCTGGTGAGAGCCGTGTAGTCGCCCGGAAGGAACAGGCTGCGCGCGAGCTGCCGCGGAGAATACTCCACGCCATAGAGCCAGAAGTGCGACGGCATGTAGCCCAGCGACTCGTCGAGGATGTCCGTGCAGCGGCTGTCGAAGCTTGACATGCTGTGCGAGCGTCGCGCCATTGCCGTCAGACGGCGCGCGAGCACGTTGTAGTTGGCGTCGCCTCCGCAGTTGTACGGGTCGTATGTCATCATACCGTATTCCGCCGCCAGAGCGAGCGTCATGGGTGCCATGCCGCGCATGTCCACCCTTTCCCTGCCTCCGGAGAGAAAGCTGCGCCTCGCAAGGTGAGCCATCCACATGCGTGCCGGATAGTCGGGCGAGAGGTTGACGGAGTCGCCTGCCATGATGCGGTCGGTCTCTATGGTGGCGAGCATGCCGTATATCCAGCACAGCTGACTGCGTCCCTGGTTCTTGACAGGTGTGGTGCGCAGTCTCACCTCGTCGGTGAACGTGCCGTGCGGCTTGCGGTGTGCGTGCTGCGGTCTGCCGCACGCGAGCAGCATCATTGCGGATGCCGCCATGATAAGTATATGTTTTTTCATCCGTCCGCAAAATTAATCATTTATGCGCGGGTGTGGAACGGCATGGCGATAAAAATTTCTCCGCCGCCTGATTTTTATGTCCCTCCGTCGTCATTCCGTAGCCCGCTTCTGCACGGTGAGATGGGATTTGGGGGCAATAAAAGCGGAAAGCGATATGAGTGACGGCAGGGCGGGATAGGGATAAAGTATGATGGAATGTTTCTAATCAAGCCGTATGGCAGGTTGGCTTTACTGTTATAATAAATCACATTGTCACAATATTTTATTATATGCCGACATAATGATATCCGCGAAAAACCGTCACGACATGGTGTTCTGTGCAGGCGGATATGCGTCAGTCATGCTCACATGTCGCAAAATACACCGTTCCGGCAGGTGGGACATACCATAGGGGAGTGCGGAAAAGCCCCTTCGGAGTCGCCGTACGGTGTGTTTCGCGGCACGGAACGGTGTTTCCTGCGCGGTGACAGTGCCTTTTCCGCGACGTAAAAGATGCTTTTCCGCGCCCGAAAAGGCTGTTTCGCATTGTTTCATACAGCATATTTGATGCACATTTATGGAGTGTTTGCCGTAACCGTATGATATTGTATGTGTTGCGGCTGCACACGAAACGGCACGCTGTATGCGTCGCGCCAATGTGCCGGTTGCAGAGAAGAGAGTTATGACGGCATACGGAAAATCATTGTGTAAGCCGCATGCTGCATCCGCATTACATTATGACAATAACGGGAAATGCCGCAATTCATATGTTGGCAAACCAAAGTAGAGACGCAAAATTTTGCGTCTCACGAGCAAGTATGCGCTGTTAATTGAGGCGATGATATGGCTGTCGTTGCTGTGTTTGTTGGACGGGAGACGCAAAATCTTGCGTCTCTACAGGCTGGCGCCATCATAATTGTTTCCCGATACATCATAAAAAACGGGGCGCACCATGCCGGCGCGCCCCGTCTCAACTGTTATACATTGACCTTTAATTGGTGTGGATGCTTATCTCCAAAGGACAGCCTGATACTCCTCAGGAGCGTTGATGTCGTACAGGCGTTCCATTGTCATGTTACCCTTTACGTGGAACCGCATCGGGTTTTTCGGGTCGGAGGTGATGTCGGTGTACTTGTAGTCGAGGTACATCGTGGTTATCCGCCTCTCCAGATACTTCTTTGTGGCGTGCCTTATCACCTCGTAACGGTAGGTACAGTCACCGCTTGTCTCAAGGTTTATGGCGTTGGCAGGGTCGCCCGCGCTCAGTGTGAGCTTGCCGGTGATGACGCCTTTCTCGTCCTTCACGCCTTCCTCGAAGTGTGTGATTACCTTATAAAGCCCTCGGTTGACATCCTCGCTCCATGTCGTTCCGGCAAGGAAGAACACGCTCCTGTCGTCCACCACGCGGCACTCGCGGGTGTCCTCCACCGCGCCGTCCGAATTCGTACCGTCTATGTATACATACATGTTGGTGGAGGAGTAGGTTCCCGAGTAGTCGTTGAAGAGCTTCAGGTTGAGCAGAGCCTTGTCCCATCCGCTGCGTATGTTGAGCTTATACGACGGGTCTGGCATGACTGTAAGTGGCAGAACCCAGTTCTCGTTGGTGTCAAGACCCTTGAGATTGAAGTCGATGATGTAGAGGTTGGTGTTCTGTCCGGGCGCCACGTGGCATGTTTGAGAGGGGAACGAGTAGAAGTTCTCGGGCAGCTGTCTGAACCAGAGGTCCTCGCGTCCGGAGGCGAACCTTGCCTTGTTGAGTATGCCGAGCGTATCGTTGTCGACGCCTATCTTCACGTTGAAGTCCCTGTGGTTGGTCGCCGAGCCGCTTATTATCACAGGCAGCTTGAATTGTCCCGTGCCGTCTGCCTTGTAGCGTACGTATATGTCGTGCACTCCGTTTGAGCCTACGGGAGCCTTGAAGGATACGAGTTGCTCGTAAACCTCCTCCTCCCAGTCCTCGTTGCATGAAGTGAACATGCCGCACATTGCGGTCATCGCCGCCATGATATATAATTGAATCTTTTTCATCTTTTATATGTTTTATCGTTGTTCAGAATATGATTCCGTTTATTCGTAGTCTCTCCAGCCTGGAGCCTGTGTCAGGTTTTTGTTGCGGCGGAGCTCCTCCCATGATACGGGCCAGAAGTACTGCCTGCGCGAGAACGATGTCTGCAGCTTCGGCACTCTCACCGGATTGTAGAACTGCAGGGCGTTTCTCTTGTCCATAAGGGTGTTGCATCCGTATATCTGTTCAGCCTCATGCTTCTCGGCAATCTTCCATCTGCGCAGGTCGAAGAACCGCTGGTTCTCGGCGAACAGCTCCACCTGACGCTCGTGTACGATGGCGTTGAAGAACTTGTCTCGGTCGGCATACACCCCGTCAGAGTAGTCGGGAACGCCCGCACGCATCCTCACAGGCTTCACTCCGCGCCTCATCTGCTCTATGTCACGGCTCACGGTGTAGGTCTGAGTGCCGTCCCACGACGGAATGTCGTAGCTCGATGTGAGGTTGTTCACAGCCTCTGCGTATAGCAGCAGTATGTCCGCGTAGCGCAGGGCGGGGTCTGCCTTCGGTCTTATCTCACAGTAGTTGCCAACGTTGATGTCGTAGGGATGCACGTATTTCATCACTCCTATGCCGGTGTTCACCCAACGCTCGTTGCCGTTAACGCGTCCGTCAGCCTCTCCACGGTAGTAGAACACCTGCTGGTAGTGATAACGCTCTTCTGTCGTGCTCAGTCCTGGCCATACCGTTCCGCTGTATGCCACCGACGCATAGAAACGCGGCTCGCGGTTGGCATAGCCCATGAAGATGCCGTTGTCGGGCAGATGGTCGTACGGGTGCAGGTATTTGTTGTTCGCTGTGGTGAACTCGTTGCCCTTGCCGTATTGTGCCATCACGCGCTCGCGGTCGAAAGGCGTGCCGTCTGCCATGTCGTAGGCGTCGCACTGTTTCTGTGTGATTCCGTGGATGTTCCATCCTCCGAGTGTGTTGGGAAGCTGGTGTTTCACAACGTCTGCCACACTGCTTATACCATTGCCATCGAGAGAATTGCCACGGTAATTCTGCCCGCGTGTGAATATTATCTCCGGATTCTCGGCGATGGCAAGCTCACCGTTGAACACCGAGCGGTAAGATTCGTACGGGTCGATGTCAGCCCATCCGTTTGGGAAGTCCTGGCTTGAGTATGGCTCGCATTGCGGAGGAGTGACGGTCGTAGGATAGGCTCTGTCCTGCGCGGTTTTCCTTACGCCGACGGTATATATCCTGTATACGCCTGCCTTGTCGTTGTAGTCAAGGAAGTCTTTGCCTGCCGCAACGGCGAGAGCCCACTTCCTTTCGTCATACTCCTGGGAAATGAGGTGGCGTCCTGTCTTGTCGGTGAAGTCTGCCATCTCGGTGTTTCCGTTGTAGAGAGGGCTGGCGGCATATGTCAGCACCTTTGCGCGCAACGCTAAGGCGGCACCCTTTGTCGGACGTGCTATGTTGAGGTTGTCGCGTCGGTCGGGCAGCACTTTTGCAGCCTCAACCAGTTCCTTGCATATGTAGTCGACGCACTCGTCGAACGTGCTGCGCGGGTAAGACAGTTTGTCGTAGCTCTCGCTGAAGTCAGCTCCCTTATCCGGCATGATTGGCACAGGACCGTACTTGCGTATGAGCAGCCAATAGAAGTAGCCGCGCAGGAAGTGTGCCTCTCCTTTAAGCACGTCTATCTCTGCTTGGGTGAGCCCCTCGTTGGCGTGCGCTCTCTCTATGAAAATGGACGCCTGACGTATTCCCTGGTATGACCATGGCCATGATCTCTTGTAAAAGTCGCTGTAGCTGTATCCGTCGCCATACTCACCGAGTTTGAAATAGCGGTAACGCGCACCGTTGTTTCCTTCGTTGAAGGTGATGTCATCGCAGAAGTTCGTAGGATTGTTGTCGCTATGTCCTATCTCGATGTTGTCTCCCTGCAGGCGGCTGTAGCTCAGTGACAGCCACTCCAACGTATTTGTCTTGTTGTTGAATATATGTTCAAGCGACTGCTGGTCCTTGAAATATTTCTCTGTATCGAGATAGTCGGAGCAGGACGTCAGGGCTGACGCTGCGCACACTGCGGCAACTCCGGCTATCATATATTTATATTTTTTCATATCTGTTGTCTTTAGATTGTTGATATAGTATTACAATTACAGACTGATGGTCATACCAAGCGTGAATGTTCTTGACAATGGATACTTCTGTCCGTCGCTGCTTCCGAGCTCCGGATCCCAAAGCTTGAAGTCGGAGAAAGTCAGCAGGTTGGTACCCATCAGATACACGCGCACATTTTGTATGTTGATGCGTGATGTAAGCGATTTCGGCAGTGTGTATCCTATCTCGACGTTCTTCAGTCGCAGATATGAGCCGTCGCGCAGCCAGAAGGTGGAGTTACGGTAGTTGTTATTGTTCCATCCGTAAGTGAGGCGCGGGTATTTCGCGTTCACGTCCTCGTTCTTTCCGAGCTGCCAGTAGTTGCCGACAACGTCTGTAAGGATGTTTCCCCAAGAGTGGTTTGAGAACGGATAGACAGTATAACCTCCGATGAAGAACGACGTCTTACCTACACCCTGGAACAGTACGTTGACATCAAAACCTTTCCATGATGCCGATGCTCCGAAACCGTAGATGAAGTTAGGCTTTGTTGTAGAGCCGATAGGCACGATGTCGTTGTCGTCTATCTTTCCGTCACCGTTCACATCTTTATATTTGATGTCACCGGGAGCTATCTCCACGGCTGTAACCAATGCGGACTGGTCGGGGCTGTTGCGGATGTCCTCATAGTCCTTGAAGAGTCCGAGAGCCACAAGTCCGCGTGTCTGGTCTACACGGTATCCAGCCGAGCGTTTGTAGCCGTAGTGGCTGTATTGCTCGTCATATTCGAGTATCTTACTCTTACTGTAGGTGAAGTTTCCACGTATGGTGAAGTTCACGTCTCCTATCTTGTCGCTGTAGGCAATGTTGCCGTCGACTCCTTGCGAGCGCACGCTGCCCACATTGGCTGCCGGCTGTTGTGAGTTGCTTACACCTATTATCTCAGGTATATATTTGCGCCACATGAAGATACCGTCACGGGTCTCGCGGAAGTAATCGACCGTTCCGCTGAGCTTGTTGCCGAAAAGATAGAAGTCAAGTCCCAGGTCGTGCTTCGTCGCAACTTCCCAAGTGATGCCTTTGTTCGCAAGAATGAGATATGATATACCGTTGTATGTGAAGTTGCTCGTGTCGAAGTCACCGTATACATAGCGGTCTTTTTCGTTGGTGTAGAAGCGTCCCTGGAACGGGAAACGTGTCTCGAGATAGTCGTTGCCCACCTTACCGTATGAATAACGCACCTTGAACATGTCCACCCACGGAGCCACTTTCTTTATCCAAGGCTCCTCACCGATGTTCCATGCAGCCGAATAAGCCGGGAAGAAACCGAAGCGTTTGCCTTTTGCGAAGTTCTCCGAGCCGTTGTAGCCGAAATTGAAGTCGACGAAGTAACGGTTGGCATAACCGTAGGTGAAGCGTCCTGCAAGACCCTGATGGCGGCGGTCGATGCCCTGGATGGTGCGCTGGAAGGCGATGTTAAGGCTCTTTATTGGGTCATCGTCTGACTGATGTACCCAGTTGTTCTCAGAGTTGTCGGTAGTCCCGTCCTGCGAATATTTGAGGATGGCACCTACCTGATGCATGCCGAAATTGCGCGCGTAGTGCAGTTCAGCCTCGAAGAACTCCCTCTTCTTTCCTTTGGAATAAGGTTGTGATATCATGAGTTGCTCGTCCACCATCTTTTTGAACACGAGGTTGCCATCGCTGTCGCGCAGACGCTCTGCCTGCCATCCTTCAGGTGCTTTCCAATGTTCATTGCCGTTGTCGGTGTAGACATCATATCCGTAGCGTACCAAAGCCTTGAGTCCGGGAGTGATGAAATTGAAGTCCTGAGTAAGCTCCGCGGTAGTGTTTATGGTGTTTTTCCAAATCTGGTTGTAACCATACTGTGTGACGAGAACCCACGGGTTGTTGTGTCCGTCTTTGCCTTGCGAGCCCCATTTGCCGTCTTTGTATCTCACAGGAGTGGCGATTGGGTTATACAGCAGAAGCGATTCCCATATGTGTTTGTAGTCCGCACCCGGCTGGTTCTGCTTTTCCAGTGCTCCAGATATACCTATTTTAATAAGAGTGGTCTTGGTTATGTTCATGTCGAAGTTCATGCGGTAGTTCCAGCGGTGGTAGTTGGCGTTGGTCTTATAGTCCTTCAGCGCGGAGTCGCTGTTGTACATACCGCCTTCCTCAACATAGCTCATAGATGCGAAATAGCGTGCGTTGGAACCGCCGCCCGATACGTCAACATTGGCACGGAAAGTGGGTGCGCCGTCCTTGAGCAACAGTTTCATCCAGTTGACATTGGGGAACACCTCGGGGTCGAGCTGGTTGTCGAGCAGATAAAGGTCGTCGTCGCTGTAGGCGGGAGACATGTTCCGGCTTTCGAGAGCCTCGTTCATCATTCGTGCGTATATCTTTCCGTCGACGAATTCCGGTGTCTTCGTGCGAGTGTTGTAGCTGTACTCAACTTTTCCGTTTATGCGTGTCGCTCCGTCGCGGCCGTGCTTTGTCGTTATGAGAACGACACCGTTGGCACCGCGCGAACCGTAGATGGCAGTTGTGGAAGCGTCTTTCAGCACACTGAAGGTCTCTATGTCCTCAGGGTTTATGTCGTTGATGTTACGCTCAAAACCGTCGACGAGCACGAGCGCGCTGCTTCCAGCACCGAAGGTGGAGATACCGCGGATCCAGAACTCGGACACGTTGTCGCCCGGATTACCTGTCGTCTGTCGTGCGAACACGCCCGGTATGACTCCCGCGAATGAGTTTGTGATGCTGGCGGTAGGTGTGCGCAGGTCGCCAGGGTTTACCGTCGTGACGGCTCCCGACACGGTGAGCTTCTTCTGCACACCCGTACCTGTGACGACAACCTCGTCTATCACGTTGTCCTTCTTTTCCTTAAGCCTGACGTCTTGCGTGGTCTGTTCCTTGATGAGAACCTCCTGCACCTCCATTCCGATGTAGCTGAACACCAGTCGGGTGTATGCCTTTATCTTTATCTTATAAACACCGTCGATGTTTGTTATCACTCCGAGTGACGGGTTCTCCTTGGGAGTCACGCTCGCACCGATGAGCGGCTCACCGGTCTCATCGGTCACCGTACCCGTCACTTCTATTGTCTTCTGATCGTCCTGTGCCTGCATCTGCAGCGGTATGCATATAGCAAGCATAAGCATAAATATAAGATTCCTCATAGTAAAATTTGTATTGGATTATTACGGTTTACTCTCTCGTGATATAGCGTATGCCCCTGTTGCCGTTGTCGCCGATATACCATGTCTCGTTGGTCTCGTCGTAGGTGACTCCTGTAGGATGATAGAACCGTGCCTCCTTCAGCGGGTCTCCGTCTATATATCCGGTCACTTTTCCGTCGGCGTTCTCGTTGCTTCGTCCGGCAACAATTGTGGCGACACCGTCCGGGGTGAGTTTCCATATGCAGTGGTTCTCATACGCACTGAAGTAGAAGTCGTACAGTTCACCGTCCGGACGCGGGTTTTTCACGTAGTCATAGTTCTTTACGAAAGTTCCCGACCAAGGCTGGTCGAAACGCGCTGAAGTACCTGTTCCTTCCACACATCCCCATGCTCCGAACTTTCCTGCTATGATTATAGGAGTCTCGAACATGTTTGTCTTCTCATTATAGTTAGATCTTAACACAACGGGCGCGCCTTCCATTATTATATACATATACTTTGCCGACGGGTGAAGGATGAGGCGCATGTGCTGTCCGTCGGTCTGTGTGAGCGCTGTAAGAGAGAAGCACCGCGTGCGGTTCACGTCGGTATTGGGTATCTCTCCGGTAGGGTTCTCCATGCGGTAAACGCATGCGTTGGTCCATGAGGAGTAGAACTTGGTGCCGTTAGGCATGCATACAACGCCGTAGGAACACGGTCCGTAATTATAGGGACGCATTTTCTTGAATCCTTCCGAGCGCAGGCAGTAATACATGTTCGGTCTTGTCTCGTTTGAAGCCTGTCCGTTGTCGTCGGGGAATATGAGCGTGTCGCCGTCGGCAGTGAATGTGAACGAGAACATGGCAGAGTATTGTCTGCGCGGGAAAAGGCGTGTGTGGGTGCGTTGTGTAAGGTTGAGCACGCGCAGTCCGTCATGCCAGTTGGCAGCAAACAGGATTCTGTCACCGCCTATCTCCGCATATTTCGGGTCGAACACCAGCCAGTCGTTTGCAGGCGCGGATGCCTCGCCGTCGAACGAGCCGTACGAGTATGACGAGTTGCCTGACTCGTCCACCTTTCTTAACAATGTTCCAACAGTGGTCTTAGGTATATAGTTGAATTTTTCGTCAAAAGTCTTTGTCGCAGCGGGTTTGCCGTCCTTGTCGTCTATTGTCACGGTTACTGTGCCGTCGTAAGAACGCTTTCCTACCATACAATAGATAATCTCACCGGTAGAGCCGATGACCTTCGCTTCCTTTCCGCCCACATTCACATGAATCTTCGTCTCGTCTGTGCCGAAGTTCTTTCCGTAGATGTAGAGGCGCGTTCGCACTTGTCCCTCTTTCGGACTGAAGTCTTTGAATTCGACCGGTTGTGACGGATCGAACGAGCCAGACGCGACGTCGTCATCCTTGCAACCGATGAACATCATGCAGCATAGGAATGCTGAAATAATGAAATTTTGTTTCATGTTGGTTAGAATTTTTAGATTGTTTTTTGTGAGTTGCGCTCACGTTATTGTTAAGATTAATTTTTGTGTGTTTTGTTTTGTATGTTTTTTTGTGTTTTATATGGGTTGTTATTGTGTTTGTTGACGGTAGTTCGTATGGTTTATGGGTGTAAATGAATTGTCAGGCTTTTGAGGCTTAAGTATTCAATACCGTCTGCAAATATATGATAATATTTCTTTCGTAATTAAAAATAATGGTACTTTATTGTTGAAAATAAGTTAATTGTGATTAATAAAGATTGATTTTGACTTTTATTTGTTCTATTTCGGAGATTTATTATTATATTTATCGCCAATTTGAAAACCGCCTTTTGACTGATTCATATGCTTTTTTGTTCATTTCATGACGGGTCGGTGACATCGTATATGGGTGTCAGGGATGTCGTTTGAGAGTGTTTTCGGTGGATTTTGAACGGCTTTTTTGATGTTTTTTGAGATTGTTTCCGTATATATGATAATGTTGTTCATGTATGCAATAATCACGTTGTTTTCCATTGACAAATTGAATACGGCATGATGATATGTGCTGCAAGCTAAAGTAGAGACGCAAAATTTTGCGTCTCACAAGCAGGTTTGCGCTTGTTGTCAGCATATTTTCGCGTGTGTATGTTGGTGTGGGGAGGACGGGAGACGCAAGGATGCGTTTGTTTGCCGATGTCTTTTCGCGTGTGTATGTTGGTATGGGGTGGACGGGAGACGCAAGATTTTGCGTCTCTACTGTTATGGATGCGATGTTGATTGGGGGGATGATGTGCTTATGGAACGTGTCATGTCACAGATACTCGGCGAAGTCGGTGAGCCTCATGTCACCCTTTCTTGTGAGCGTGTCGTGGAATGCGAAGGCGGCGCGCAGCGAACCGGGGCAGTGTCCCTTTGTGGCTATGCGCTGGTATTCGCGCAGCAACGGGCGGTAGTCGGGGTGCGCGCAGTTGTTTATTATCTCCTCCGCTCTCCGTGCCGGACCCTTTCCTCTGAGGTCGGCTATGCCCTGTTCGGTTATTATCACGTCCACGTCGTGCTCGGTGGAGTCTATGTGGCTGCACATGGGGACTATCGCGCTGATTTTCCCGCCCTTGGCTGTCGACGGCGTGTAGAATATGCTTATCGAGCCGTTGCGCTCGTAGTCGCACGACCCTCCGATGCCGTTCATCAGCCGTGAGCCGCACACGTGGCTCGAGTTCTCGTTGCCGTAGATGTCGCACTCCAGCGCGGTGTTCATCGCTATCACACCGAACCGGTGTATGAGTTCCGCCGAGTTGGACAGCTCGCTCGGGCGCAGCGTGAGACGGTTGCGGAAGAAGTCCATGTTGGAATACACTTTCTGAAGGCACTCGTTAGACACTGTCATCGCCGCCACTGACGCCTGCGAGATGCGTCCTTTGAGCATAAGGTCCACTATGGCGTCCTGCACCACCTCGCTGAACACCTCCACCACGGGCATGTCGTCGCACTGTCCGATAGCCTCCATCACCGCGTTGCCCGTCACGCCCACACCGCTCTGTATGGGGAACATGCACTTGGGGATGCGTCCGGCGCGCATATCGCTAAGGAAGAAGTCCACCACGTGACGCCCTATCATGTCGGTGTCGGGAGTCGAGGGCTTGAAGGTGCGCGCCTCCTCTGGTATGCAGCACTCCACCACTCCGGCTATCTTCCCCGGCTCTATCTCCAGATACTCCGTGCCGATGCGCTGTCCCACGCCTGTCAGAGGTATGGGCTGGCGGTAAGGATACTCCAGACACTCATACTCGTCGTGCAGATAGCGTGCGTCGGCATTGTGAAAAGTGTTCAGCTCCAGAATCACTCTCTTCGCCAGACGCGCTATTGTCGGCACTATGCCGTCTGCCGAGGTGAGATACACGCGGCACTTTCCGCCATACTCCTCTATGGCAGACACCTCTATCACAGCCCAGTCAATGTCACCATAAAAACCCCTGCGCAGACGCTCAGCCATGTGTCCGAGATGCATGTCCTCATAGTCTATCTCGCCCAGGTTGGCATGGTTGCGGAAGTCGGCGTTGGTGGAGAAGGGCGCGCGGAACTTTATTGCGTGAGCCGCCGCGAGGTCTCCCTCAAGGCTCTGGCACGACGATGCGCCCGTGATGACGCCCACGGCGAACGGTCTGCCTGCCTCGTGCTCTTCGCGCGCGCGTTTCGACAGTGCCCTCGTCACGGCTTTGGGGACACCGCTGGGGGTGAATCCGCTGAATCCGATGTTGTCGCCGTCCTTTATCATCGCTGCGCCTTCGGCAGCCGTTATGCGTGTGTATGCCATCTCCTTAAATGTCTATTGTTTGTTCGGATGGCAAAGTTAGTTATTTTAAAGCATAAAACATGCCTTGCGACATGATTTTCTGCATAAATTTACAAAAATACATTCAAAAAGGCACTAAAACTGTATAAATATACAGAAATAACCGTTAAATATGCAGAAATGTGCATATCCGTGCCTCCGTCATTCCTTTGTCGCGTCACAGTGGGGAGTCAGTGGAGCGTCTCCTTTCATGTTGTCGCGAGGCGGAAGAAAAACCGCAGCATGCCGTGCCGTCCGCAGCACGAATACGCGCAAATATGTATTGATGTATGAATAAATATACATGAAAGCATGAATAAATGTACATGGAAGCATGAATAAATGTACATGGAAGCATGCATAAATATACATGGGCGCATGTATAAATATACATCGCAACGCGAAAATACCGCCGTTTTTGCGCGCAGACATATTTTCGGCTGCAAATACGCGGGTTTTGAGCGTTTTACATATTCCGCTGACACACAATAAGATATATTGTCCGACATAATAAAAACCCTTTTCCGGCGTCGCCAAAGAGGCTTTTCCGCCATGCGAAACGGGCTTTTCCGTGTGTCGGAAGAGCTTTTTCTGCGGTGCGGAACGGTGCTTTCTGCGGTGCGGAAGAGCCTTTTTCGCGCTATGGCGGAGATTGTCCGGTCGTATAAGGAGGAAGAAAGTGCCATGCGGATACGCTTTCCGTATATCGCGGAGACGTCCGTCGCGCCGTGCCGTTTCTGTTTTGTTGTTTTCTGTTGTCAATATTTTTTACTGTTATTATGTATAATTATGCGTTTCCGTCGGGTGTGTTCCGAGGCGGCTGGATGCCCCTCCGGGCACGTGTCGCAGCCGTGTGCCGTCCGCGACATGTGCTCCCGTGCGAGCGAATAACGAAAAAATTCGCTTATTCCGACTATTTTGTGTAAGTTTGCAGGCGAAACTCGAATAAGATGAAAAAGAAACAGATACTGCTTATAAACGACATTGCCGGATATGGCAAGGTGGCTACCGCCGCGATGCTGCCGATACTCTCGTACATGGGTCATCCCACTTACAACCTGCCGACGGCACTTGTGTCGAACACGCTCGACTACGGCAAGTTCAACATTCTTGAGACAACCGACTATATAAAAGGTGTGTTTCCCGTGTGGCGCGAGCTGGGTTTCACCTTCGACGCCATAGCGACGGGCTTCATGGCATCGGAGAGTCAGGCGCGCATGATATCCGACTACTGCCGCGAGCAGGCTGCCTCGGGCACGGTGATATTCGTAGACCCGATAATGGGAGATGAGGGAAAGCTCTACAACGGAGTCACCGGTGAGGCGATAAAAAGCATGCGCGAGATGGTGAGCGTAGCCCATCTGGTGTTTCCCAACCACACCGAGGCATGCTATCTCACGGGTATGGAGTACGACGCCCGGGGTGTGAGCCGCGACGGGGCGCGCCGTCTCACCGACGCACTCCTGGCTCTGGGCACCAAGTCGGCGCTCATCACGAGCATCCCTGTGGACGGTCAGCCGTCGGTGGTGGGCTACAATCATGTGGACGGGGAGTATTTCTGTCTGCCCTACACCGAGATTCCGGTGCATTTCCCCGGCACGGGCGACATCTTCTCGGCGGTGCTCATAGGGCGTCTGCTCGACGGAGAGATGCTCAAGCCGAGCACCCGCAGGGCGATGGATGCCGTATACACGCTCATCGACCTCAACAAGGACAACGAGGACAAGAACCGGGGCATACCGCTCGAGAAGTATCTCGACGTGCTCTGACCGTGCGTCGTCAGCCAACCGCAGGCACGTGCATCCTGCCCCTTACCGCGTCCGCCGCCTGTGCGCTGAGGTGCCGTCTGTGTGCGCGGGCGTGTAAAAAAGAGATAAAAATAATGCGTTCTGCCGGTCGGAATGATTTTTTATATGTATTTTTGCGCTTGTTATATGGACAGGTTTATTATTGTTCTGACACTCTGTCTGATGTGGTCGGCGGGATGCGCCGCGCAGAACGACGGAGGCGACACCGCTGACGGAGGAGTGCTCGAGCCGATGGTGAAGGTGAGCAAGGTGCTCGACGACAACGGCGACAGCATACAGTATGTGGAGATGAACAGCGTGTATGTCTATCCCGCTCCGGTGTTCAAGAACGAGAAGCAGCGCGCCGCCTACAACCGGCTCGTGGCAAATGTGAAGAAGGTGCTGCCCATAGCGAAGGAGGTGAACCGCATCATCATAGAGACATACGAGTATCTCCAGACGCTGCCCGACAAGAAGGCGCGCGACGCCCATATGAAACTTGTGGAGAAAAGCATACGCAAGGAGTACACGCCACGTATGAAGAAGCTGTCCTATCAGCAGGGAAAGCTGCTCATAAAACTTGTCTACCGCGAGTGCAACTCGTCGTCCTACCAGCTCATACAGGCGTTTCTCGGACCCATAAGGGCAGGATTCTATCAGGCGTTCGCCATGCTGTTCGGGGCGAGTCTCACCAAGAAGTATGAGCCGGAGGGCATCGACCGTCTCACCGAAAGGGTGGTGCTGATGGTTGAGGCAGGGCAGCTGTAGGTTCTTATAATAGTAATGCGCCCATCAAATAATAATAAAAGGAAAAGGCGGACACGTTATGATGTCCGCCTTTTCCGTTTGTTTCCGTATCACGGAGTATGCCTCGCCGCGTGCCGGTCATTCCGCGCTCTCGGTGTATATCACCTGAACCATCACCTGTCCCACGGCTTTCAGAGTGTTCGCGTCGATGTGGTCCATGTCGTCATACACGGTGTGCCATGTCGGACCGAATGAGCTTTGGGCACATTCCGGATGGTATGGTATGATGTCGATGGTGGGTATTCCCGCCTTCTCATTGAGCGGAACGTGGTCGTCGTTCACCATTGTGCCGTCGGTCATCGGGAAATATTCGGCGTAGCCTATGCTGTGGGCGGCTCCCCACACCTTGTTCACGATGTCCTGGGCATAGCTCTTCGATATCCCCTCCTGGTGGAAGCGCGCGCCCTGTCCGCCCACCATGTCGAGCAGAATGCCGTATGCCGCCGTGTAGCCCTCGGGCAGATGGGTAGCCCAGTGCTGCGCTCCGAGAGCCCAGGAGTCGTTGTCCGACGGTGTGTCAGCCCACTCGGGCGTTCCCCAGTCCTCCGCGTCGAAGCACACGAAGTCTATGCCCAGCCTGAGCGTACTGTCGTTCCTGAGCAGCCGTGCCAGCTCAAGCATCACTCCGACGCCGCTCGCTCCGTCGTTGGCTCCCATGACAGGCTTGCGCCAGTTGGCGGTGTCGGGGTCGTTGTCTGCCCACGGGCGCGAGTCCCAGTGTGCGCAGACTATTATCCTTTTCTTCGCTTCCGGGTTGTAGCGGGCTATGATGTTGCAGCTGCGCAAGGTTGTCCCGTCATATCCTTTGAGGTCGGCGTGCTGCCGTTCCACCTCCATTCCGTATGCCTCGAACTTGCTTGCTATCCATTCCCCGCACTCGTCGTGCGCCTTGCTGTTCATTGTCCGCGGACCGAACGAGCACTGTTTAGCCACGAAACTGTATGCCGAGTCGGCGTTAAACTCCGGTCCTGCGAGTGCCACGGAGTCTGCCGGAGTGTCGCCTGAAGTCTTTTTCGCGTTCCTGCAAGATGCGCACGACGCCGCGGTGATTATCATTGCGGCTGTTATAGCCATTGTTATGCGGATGTGTCTCATTGTCTTCTGTATGTTGTCTGTCATTATTCTGCCGTCCTCATGGAGGCATGTTCCCTTTCTATGCTGTTGTGGCAGCCATGCCCTTCACCGTGTCCATCACCCTCAGCCAGTTGCCTCCCCATATCAGGGCGATGTCCTCCGGGGAGTATCTGCGGCGCAGCAGCATGCGCGTGAAGTTTATCATCTCGCTGCTGTCAGCCATTCCGCTCACCCCGCCGTCGCCGTCGAAGTCGGTGCCTATGCCCACATGGGCGGTCCCCATTATGCTTATGGCATGCTCCAGATGGGCTATGGCGTCGAGTATGGACGCCTCTCCTGCCGTGCGGAGGAATCCGTGGTAGAGCGTGATGTGCACCACTCCGCCCTTACGTGCTATGGCGCGCAGCTGGTCGTCGGTGAGATTCCGCGGCACATCGCACAGCGCGCGGCAGTTGGAGTGGGAGCATACTATCGGCGCGCGGCTTATGGACAGCGCGTCGTAGAACGATTTCTCGCCTGCGTGACTCATGTCCACCATCACGCCGAGGTCGTTCATCCGCCTTATCACTTCCGCTCCGAAGCGGCTCACTCCGCCGTGTGTCCCCTTGCTGCGGCGTGCGCTGTCGCATATGGCATTGTCTCCGTTGTGGCACAGAGTCATGTATACCATGCCCCGGTGTGCGAAGTGGTCGATGTTGTCGAGGCTGTCCTCTATAGCCAGACCGTTCTCTATGCCGAGCATTATGGACTTGCGTCCGAGCCGTTTCGCCTCATACAGGTCGGCTGGAGTGCGCGCTATGGACAGGTGTCCGGCGTTGCGCGCGGCGATGTCCTCTATCTTGTCGAAGATGAGGTCGGCGTAGTCCTTCGGGCTCTCGGTGTCGAACTGCGCCACATCAGCGAACTTCTGTCCTTCGGCGGGCTGCGGAAGATATGCCACCATGGTCACCGCGTCCTGCCGTCCGTCGTCCATCTTGTGCAGGTCCACGAGTATTCTGGGGTCGCGTTCCTCGAATCTTATGCCTTGGGAGAAGAACATCGGGGTGTCGCAATGGGTGTCGAGGGTGAGCGTGGATGCGTGAGTGCGCTTCGCCTCACTGAAGAGCCGTGCCTCGTCAACGAGCCATCTGAAGAGCGGCAGACCGTCCGCGCCCATCCATTCCGGATGCCACTGCACGCCTATCACGGGCTTGTGGCATGTGCTTTCCATCGCCTCTGCCGTGCCGTCGGGTGCGGTCGCCGTTATGCGCATGCCCTTTCCGGGCGACGTCACTGCCTGATGGTGGAAGGAGTTGACGAATATCCGGTCAGTGCCGAATATGCCGTGCAGAGCCGAGGCGGGCTCTATGTCCACGCTGTGTGTGGGTTCCGTGCGGTCGGCTTCCTGCGAGTGCTTTATCAGCTGAGGCGTGTGCGGTATGTCCTGACACACCTCTCCGCCCAGCGCGATGGCTATGGTCTGCATGCCGCGGCATATCCCCAGTATGGGCATCTGGCGGTTGCAGGCGAGCCGTGTGGCGAGAAGCTCGGGCAGGTCGCGTGCCTGATTGATGTTGTGCAGGGCAGGTTGGGGCTGCTGTCCGCTCCATAGCGGGTTGTGGTCGGCGCCTCCCGTGAGCAGCAGCGCGTCGATGTTGTCGAGCGTGTTGATGATTATGTCTTTGTCGGCAAGCGGCGGGATGATCACGGGCACGCCTCCGGCATCCGCTATCTGTGTGTAGTAGCGGTCGCGCAGCGAGGCGTCTCCGTCGGTGTAGTTTGCCGTTATGCCTATCAGCGGCTTGCGTTCCGCCTCCGGATAAGCCGAGTAAATGTCTTTTGTTATCGCGTTGAGATCAAATGATTTCATTTCTTGCGAGGGGTATTTTGCATGTTGCTGTGGTAAACAAAGAGTGCCGCCTGCGGAGGGGAATATGCCTGACGCCCGTCGCCGGAGTCCTGCCGCAGGCTGCGTAGGGCTCAGTCGTCTATGTGTACCGGTATCTCTCTCTTTATGCTCTGTTCGAGCGAGATGAGCGTCTCGGTAGATACCACTCCGGGGATGCCCTGCATCTGGTTGTTGAGAAGGTCCATGAGCTGTTCGTTGTCGCGTGCGTAGAGCTTCACGAGCATGGTGTACGGACCTGTGGTGAAGTGGCATTCCACTATCTCGGGTATGCTCAGCAGACGCTGCACGACGTTCTTGTACATGCTGCCGCGTTCGAGATTGAGACCTACGTATGTGCATGTGGTGTAGCCGATGCTCTTCGGATTGACGTCGAAACCGCTTCCGGTGATCACTCCGTCTTCCACAAGATGCTGCACGCGCTGGTGTATCGCGGCTCTTGAAACGCCGCATTCGGCTGCCACATCCTTAAAAGGTATGCGGGCGTTCTTTGATAGTATCCCGAGAATCTTCTTGTCGAGTCTGTCTATTTTTTCCATTATGACTTGTTTTTAATTTTACTTTTTGAAAGCAAATGTAGTCAATTCCCATGACATGGACAACAATATTTGTATTAAAAATATGCTAATTGTTTACATTGTGACATCTTGCCGTGACGGGGGAAGGGTCGTTGACGGAGCGTTGCGGAGAACGGAAACCGCCGTGACGGGGACGCATGGCTGCCGTGATGGAGCGTGGACGGAACGCCTTTTGCCTGCCGTGCGGTGTGGGGAGACGGCTTTTCAGATGTGGTAAAAAATCATTACACCAGCCTTCATGAGACCGCTCCATTTGCAGACGGAAAGGCTTTTGCCGCCGTATACGCTGATTTTGGAGAGATTAGATAAACTTTTGAGTGTCAGCGTATTATACATATCGCTCCGCAGAAGACGCCTTTCGGTGATGCGGAACGGGCTCTTCCGCACTGCCAAAAAGCCTTTCCTGCGGTGTGATATTGGCTTTATGGCGTGGCGGAACATGCTTTTCCGTGCGACGTTTCGGTCGTGGAGCGCGTACGGAATGTGATTTATGCGCTGTAGGATGGTGTTTTTCAGATGTACGACATATGCCGTTCCGGTTTCAGGCGGTGTGTGTCCCGTGGTGCGCTCTGTAGAATGCCGGTTGACGGCATGCCTTTTTCCGGTAAATTTATTTGACATTAAGAATCGACCGGACGATGTGTCCGTTCCCGTTGAAGCATGCGTGCGGCGGTGGAGCGGTGCGGACGGAGCACATGCGGACATGCCTTTTAGGGCGCGGTCTATGGCGGTATCGGCATATATAATAAGGTATTTGTATGATAAAAAAGCCGGGCACCGCACTGTCATTGTGCGATGCCCGACTTGGTGTTTGCGTGCCGTAGGCTGTCAGTATTGTTTCAGCTGACATACCGTCATTTCTTTCCGGCAGCCGCTTTTCTTCTTTCCGCTCTTGTCTTCCTGACAGTCCGGGCGTCTTTCTTTGAGCTGTCGCCCGTGTTCTTCAGAGTCTCCTGAACCGGTTCGGGCTTGTCTATTTCAACCAGCTCGACGGTGAAGATGAGTGTGGAGTAAGGCTTTATCTTTCCTGCCTGACGTGCTCCGTAACCCAGATTCTGCGGTATGTACAGTTCCCACTTGCTGCCCACGGGCATCATTGTGAGAGCTTCGGTCCATCCCTTTATCACCTCGTCGGCGCGGAAGGCGGTGGGTTCCGGACCGCGCTTGTAGGAACTGTCGAACTCGGTGCCGTCGATGAGCTTGCCCTCATATCTCACTTTCACCCTGTCGGTGGCTTTAGGAGTCTCGCCTGTGCCCTCCTTTATCACCTTATATTGCAGTCCGCTTGCCGTGGTCTTCACTCCCTCCTTTGCGGCGTTGGCTGTGAGCCACTGCTCGTTCTCGCTCTTGTATGCCTGCTCCTTGCGGTAGTTCTCAGCCTCGCTTACCTTTGTGAAGAGCTGTGCAGCCGACTTCACGTCCATCAGGGTGGTGTCGCTGAGCACTCCTGCTATGAATGCCGTGTTGTAGATGTCCTTGTTTATGGCGTACTTTGTGCCTTCAAACTGCTTTGTGGCAGACGGAAGCATGCGCTGCTCCACCAGCCGCGCTATCTGCATTCCGGCGTTGCGGGCGGTGAACTTCGGGTCGCCTGCTGATGCTATGGCGTCCTTGTAGCCCTGGATGAAGTCCTGGATGTATGTCGTGTCGACGTTGTATTCCTGCTGTATGTAGCTCAGCAGTCCGCGTGTTGACGCCATGCCTGCCGCATAGCTGATGGAGTCGGAAGGTGTGACGAGCTTCAGCGGCTCCGCCTTCACCTCTGTCTTGTCCTTCTTCTTTTTCTTCTTGTTGTCCGGAGTCGTTCCGTAGGCAGCCGTCGCCATCATTATGACGGCGAGCAATAAAATCTTTTTCATTTTCTTATGAAACGTTTACGTTAGGTTCGGAGTTTTTATGTTGCAACAGGGCGGTATCTTTTCTGATTGAAAAAAGCACCGCCCTGTTGTGTTAGAGTCATTTCTGACGTATATGATTTTTATTTCTTCGGATCGACCTCCAAGAGCTCAATCTTGAATATAAGAGTAGAGAATGGCTTTATCTCTGTCTGCTCACGGTCGCCGTAAGCGAGCTCCTGCGGGATGTATACTTCCCATACCGAGCCTGCGGGCATGCGTGTGAGAGCCTCTGTCCATCCCTTTATCACCTGGTTGGCACGCATTGTGATAGGAGCCTTTCTCTTGTAAGAGCTGTCGAACACCTTACCGTCGATGAGCTTGCCCTCATAGTTCACCTTCACTAAAGAGGTGTCCTTGGGAAGCGGACCGTTGCCTTCCTTTATCACCTTGTACTGGAGTCCTGACGGCAGAGTCTTCACTCCGGGCTTCTTCTTGTTGGCTTCGAGCCACTTCTCGCCTGCCTTCTTGTTCTCGCTGAAGCGGTCGGCGATAGACTTTGTCCTTATCTCCATCATCTTGACCTGTGCGAGCTGCTGTGCCTGTTCGGGTGTCATGAGTCCCTTCTTGCCCGTAGCGCCGGTGATGAATCCTGCGAGCAGGTTCTTCATAGAGATGCTCTTGGTGGAGTCATTGCCGAAAAGCTCGTGGTTGATGCCTTTCACCATGCGGTTTGAAATCTGCTGTCCGATGTTTATACCGGCGTAGTATGCAGCCTTCTTCTTGTCCTCACCGGCGTTGGCACCGTCTTTCAGACCTTTTATGAAAGCGTCCATGTAGGTGGTGTCTATCTCCATCTGAGCGAGATACTCCCTCAGTCCCTGTGACTGGGCGATACCCATGGCGTAGCTCATCGTGTCTACGTCGCTCTTGAGATTGGGTTTTGAAGCTGAGTCGCCGCACGATGTCATGAATCCGGCGACGGTGATAGCCATTGCGGCTACGATTGTAAGTCTTTTCATTTTCTTGTGTTTCGTTATTTTGTTTTCCTTGTTCCTGTTTTTTGCTCAGACCACCTCGATGAGCTCCACGTCGAACACGAGAGCCGCGAACGGAGGTATTGACGCTCCCGCACCGTTCTCGCCGTAGCCCAGGTGGTAAGGGATGAAGAATCTGTATTTCGCACCTTCCTGCATGAGCTGCAGTCCTTCGGTCCATCCCTTTATCACTCCGTTGAGCGGGAATGTGGCAGGTTCGCCGCGCTGTATGGAGCTGTCGAAGAGCGTTCCGTCCACGAGCATGCCCTCATAGTGGCACTTCACCTTGTCGGTGGCTTTCGGTCTGCGGCCGTTGCCTTCCTTTATCACCTGATATTGCAGTCCGCTGGGCAGTGTCACCACGCCTTCCTTCTTGGCGTTCTCGGCAAGATATGCCTCGCCTTTTTCCTTTGTCTCCTTGAACTTCTCGGCTGCCGCGGCGCGCTGCTTGGCCTCTTGCTTCTCGAAGAAATCCTTTACGAGCGTCTGCGCTTCGGCATCGTCTATTTCCGGCTTCTTGCCTGCGAGAATGTCCTTTATTGCTTTTGCGAAATCGTCGATGTCCAGATTGTCCGCGCCCATCTGCGATAGTTGGCGGCCGATGCCGAGTCCCAGGGCGTAACTTACTTTATCCATAAAATGTCAGAATGTTGTTGTGATATTATAATATTGTTTGTCTATCAAGTGCGCAAAGTTACATATTTTATCTGACAGCCTTGTCATTATTATGTGAAAAATACTAATTTTGTGGTTAATTAGCTTTTTGCGCTTGTCTTTTGATTATCATGGCGTTTGGCGGAACGATGCGTGCGGTGCCGCCGGCGTGTGTTGACTGAAGTGCGGGCGCGGCGGCTGAGGTTTACTAAAAAAGGATTTCAATATGAAAAAACTGGTGTTTCTTACAGGAGCGGGAATGTCTGTGGAAAGCGGTTTCAAGACATTCCGGGGCAGTGACGGGCTGTGGGAGAACTATCCCGTGGAGCAGGTGGCTTCGCACGAGGGATGGAACGCCGACCCGGAACTTGTGACAGGGTTCTACAACATGTTGCGGAAGAAGCTTTACGGAGCGCAGCCCAACGAGGGACACAGGCTCATACAGAGTCTGGAGAGGATGTATGACGTGACGGTGATAACGCAGAACGTGGACAACCTCCATGAGCGTGCGGGATCGTCGAAGGTGATACATCTGCACGGCGAACTGACGAAGGTGTGCTCCAGCCGCGACCCCGACGACCCGCGCTGGCAGGTGGAGCTGGGTCCGGACAACTGTGAGGTGAAGCCCGGAACGCGCGCCGGTGACGGTTCGCTGCTGCGTCCTTTCATCGTGTTCTTCGGTGAGGCGGTGCCCATGATATCGGTGGCTGCCGAACAGGCGTCACAAGCCGACGTGTTCGTAATAGTGGGCACATCGCTCAATGTGTATCCCGCAGCGGGTCTGGTGCAGTATGTCCGTCCGTCGGTACCGGTGTATATAATAGACCCCGAGCCTGTGACGGCACCGTCGCGGCGTGACGTCACCCACATAGCAAAGGGCGCGAGCGAGGGCATGAAAGAGCTTTGCGGTCTGCTCGGAGCGGTATGAGGGAAAGGTGGCTGTGCGGTGTCAGTCGAACAGCCATTCCCTTCTGTATCCTTTGCCCGGCTCTTCGCAGCGCAGGAACATGTCGCGCATGTTTATGGTAATCTTTCCGTAGTGCTCTATTATGTTCAGACCTACGCAGCCGTCCTCGGCGTTCTCGTCGCCGCCGACAGCCGTGCCGGTGCCTGAGAGCCTTTTTCCGGTGTGGAGGTCGATGCCCGTCTCGACGGAGACAGAGTCGATGTAGGCTTCCGCGCCGCCTATCCTCAGGCGCAGTGAGGGCAGTGTGTAGCTGTGCTGCATCTCCACTCCGCCCACTCCAGCCATGCGCATGGAGTCGGCGATGCCCGTGTCTCTCACCTCCGTCTCGTGCGCCCTGTACCACCGTGTGTTCATCGACGTGTGGTAGTCGCCCGTGTCGAAGTGCATGAGAAGCGGCTTTCCGTCCTTGTCCTCTATCCTTAAAGTCATGTTGCGCGAGTCTTTCATCATCATGTTCGGACCTTCATCCGGCAGCGGAGAGGGCTTTTCGGGCACGGTGATGAGGTGAGCGGAGCAGTCTATCTGCAGTTCCTTCATGGCGTTGAGCATCGGTACGCCTACGGTGAGATGCCATCCGCGCTCCAGCACCTTGTCCGCCTCGCTGTTGCCTGTCTTTATGTCCACCACGACAAATGGCACGTTTGCCCACGCCATGCCACGCCCTATGCGCAGTGTGTCGGCTATGGCTATGCGTCCGGTCTGCACGCCCAGTCCCATCATTCTTATGTCCGCGCCGATGTAACGCAGCCCAAGTCTGTCGGCTTCCTCGGGCGGAACGATGTTCACTCCGGCTCCGGTGTCTATCGCTATGGCTGTGGGTCTGCCGTTGACGCTGCCGTTCACCGTAAGGAATCCTCCCTTGCGGTAGCCGTGCAGACGCCCGTCGATGTAGAACGACGCGCTGTATGTGCCCGGCTCATGCAGCTGACGGTACAGCGGAGCCTCCGCCGCGTATGCCCGGAAGATGCCTGCCTCCTCCGCCATAGCGCCAAGCAAATGGGTGCCGGGAGCCTGACCCTGTGTGCCGGACGCTCTCATCCGCACCGCCATACTGTCGAGAAACTCCGCCGCCTCGGCATATCTGCCTGCTCCGGCAAGGTTTCTGCCCATGAGGAAAGCCATGCTCATATAGCTCTCCGTGCCCAGTTCAGCCTGATTCTCCCGCAGCAGAGAGCCGATGTGGAGGCATGCCTCGGCGGGCCGGTTGAAGTAGTGCGCGGTGAGAGCCGACGCCAGCCGGTGCATGAAAGGCGACAGCCGCCGCGCCTCGGACGAGCGCATCATCCGCTCAAGTGCGAAATAGTCCGACCCGTTAATCAGTTCTCCAGCCCTCCGGTCGGCGTCCTGTGCGGCGGCATGCCATGCTCCGCACATTATTATAAAGGCAATTATTACGCTTCTTCTCATCAGTCTGCACAGATTGCATTGTCGTCGCGCTGTCCCGGTGCGGTCTGTCATGCGTAGTGCGGAAGCCTTACTCCCACACCATGTCGAACCGGTCGCACTCGCCTGTGCGGTGAGCCAGATGCTTCGTAGCGGGCGATATGCCGAACAGCGGAGAGTATGTGCTCACGCTGATGGTCTTTCCGTCGGGCATGAACTCCAGTATGCGGAGCCATCCGTCGCCTCCGTTGCCTTCCCAGCCACCGCCGAGTGTCTGCACGTTGAACATCATCTGGTGTACGTATTTGCCTGCCGAGTTCTTGTCCTTACGGTATGCCACGTTGTCCTCAAAGTCACCCGGCTTGCCCGTATGTCCGCACATCACCAGTTCGATATTCTTACAAGGGAACACCAGCTTGTCCCATACGTCCTGTCCGTAGTTGCGCGGATTTATCCTGTAGTCCTCGTTCTCGGTGCGCTCTGCGGTGCGTTCCCACAGGAAGGAATGCAGCAGGAGCATTATCTTATGGTCCTTATACTTGTTGTCGGCGAGGTCTTTCGCCCAGTTGAGCACCTCGTCGCGCGGAGCCCATTCCACGGCTATGACGAGCATCTTGCCCCAAGCCTTGTCCTCGAACTCGTATGCCGCGTTCTCGAGCGACACCTTTCCCTCGCGGTTGGGGAACGCGCTCACCACGCAGTCTGCCCACTTGCTGTTGCGCTCGAAGGGGAAGTACTCGGGGAAATGGGTGAATCCCTCGTCGCCCCTGACATATCCGTACTCATGGTTTCCGGTGGAAATGATGTACGGCACCTTGTTGTCGAGACGCTTCATGCAGTGAGACGCCCACTCCCACATCTGCTTGCTGGTCTGGTTGAGCATCGCTCTGTTGCGCACGATGTTCTCGTTCTGCTCCACGAGGTCGCCCGTGCACAGCACCGCCTTGATGTTAAGGTTGTCGATGTTGTCGGCACACCATGCCGTGGTAAGTTCGAAAATGGGCTGGTTGATGTCGTATTTCACGTAGCCCTGGGGGTCGCCCAACAGAATCATGGAGAAGGAGTTGGGGTCGGAGAGCTGCTGTCGGTCAGCCCTGTCCTGCGCTGTTGCGGTAAGTGAGCAAAGCATTGCTGCTGTTGCGATGATAATGTTTCTCATATTCATGACATGTTTGTTTTAAGATTCTTTTTATGATGGCGGAACCAGACTGGGGCGACATCAGTTTTGGAAAACAGAGTTTTACCATAACTGATATTGCCGAGTCGCCGCCTGAGTTCTACAAAGTCAGTGCAAGGCGAGTGCAGCAACTGTCTGGAAAAACTAAGTTTTGTCATGACAGATACTGCCGAGCCGCCGCCTGAGTTCTACAAAGTTAGTGAAAGCCCGACTTATAGACAAATGATAAACCAATTTTTTATAAAATTTCACACAGCGCGAAAAAGCACTCACGGCATGTGTGTACGGGCGACCGGAGGACTGTGATGCCGCCTCTGTTTTTTATTCTTCCGGTTACGGAAATGTACCGATGCGTTTTTTACAATGGCTGAATGTGGTGAGCCCGACAACATTTACGGATTGCGGTTAAGCCAGAATATCGGAATGGGAAAGCGCGTCATGACAGTAAAAAATTTTGACAACGGAACTTCTCAAAATAGAGAGCGTGACGCATGCCTGCGCTTGCCGCGCGATGCGGAAAAGCCTTTCAGGATGCCGATGTGTGTCTACGGTATGTCAGGATAAATGTCCTTCTTCCGAAATATCCGCTCCATGACGTTGCCGGAATCACTGTCACGCACTGCGGAATGTACTCTCCGGAGGTGCGGAAAAGCCTGTTCTGCATTGCTGAAAAGCCCGTTTCGCGGCATGGAAGAGCCTCTTTCGCGGTGAGGAAGGATTTCTTTTATGATATGAAAAACAGTAATCGGCTGTATGCCAGAGTGTTGTATAAAACGCAGAATACCCGCGTATTTGTAGCCGGATGTGTGCCGACGTGCGAATACGCGGGTATTATTGAGATGTCGATGGATGATTTCACTGCAAATGTGTCATGTCTTCCGTGTGCGGACATTGCATAAACCGTGTCACTGCACCAGCGACGACACGGGGTTGCGCAGTCCCTTGTAGCCCACGAGGAACGCCTTTGCTGAGCCGAACTTCAGGAACATGTCGAGCCTTACGGGTATGTGGTTGGCGTCGTCGCTCACATAGAAGCGCACTATCTCCTTGTATTTGCCTTTCTCAAGTTCGAGGTATGAGAGTTGCAGACAGCGGTATTTCCGTCCGTTGTCCGCCTTTATGACGGTCTTTCCCCGGTATACCAGCCGTGCGGGAGTGGTCTTCCTGCCGTCCGCGATGGGGAAGCTTATCACGTTTCCCGTCTTCCATCCCTCCGGATTGAAGGAGCGCGCGCGCAGGAATATGTTCATCATGTCGTAGCTGCACTCATCGGGTGATATGTCCTTCCATGTGTGTTTGCCGTCGTGTTTCTGGCGGTGCATCTTCATCTTCTGCTGTCCGTCGGAGTATGAGTAGAACACTTCGTCGACGGTGTATCGCGAACCCTCGCGCGCGCCTTTGCGGTAGTAGAGCGGTTCCATGGCAAGGCTGCTGTAGCACAACAGCGTGTCGCGCAGCACGAAGAGGTCGTCCACGCGGTTGTTTCCTCGCGTTGTGAGCGACGCCCTGTATGCCTTTCTCCCGTTGTAGTGGCTCTCCACGGTGGACATGCTTGCGTTTCCCGCCTTCACCCAGATGAATTTCCAGTTGTAGTAAAGGTTGTAGGAGAGGAACTCTCCCGACTTGAACGCCGTGTTCTTGTATGTGCACTGTGCCGCCGCCACCGTGGTGATGAGCGTCAGCAACATTATTGCGAAGGAGTGTTTTCTTATGTCCATAGTCTTATGCTTATGATGGTTGTAGGACGGTATGTCCTATTTTTTCTGCCGTTTCAGTCTCTTCTGCATCTGTTTCTGCATCTCCGGAAGATATTCTATTCCCAGTTTGCGTGCCCGTTCGGCGTTGCGCTGCTTCACCTGCCTGGTCTGCTCAGCCTTCTGTTTGGTTATCTGCGACGGCTTCTGTCGTGTCAGCACCGTTGCCCTCGGGCTCCATGTCTTGCTTATGTCCCACTTCTCGCGGCACTCGAGGGGTTCGGGATAGTAGAACACTTCCTCCGCCTGGCGTCCCGAGGCGTAGTCGCCCGTGTCCCATATGCCGTTGTTGTTTGAGTCGACGAACATCCTGAGGTAGTAGCGTCCGGGCTTGATGTAGAAGAATTCTGCCGTCGTTCCGCTTGTCTTGACCTCTTTCACGGGTTTGTCCGACGTGTCGAGCAGCTGCACGACGATGGGTTGTCCGTCCGTGCCGTTGATGGAGAGGAGGAGCGTTCCGAACTCGCTGAGCGCGCTCACCTTGAATCCCTGTTTCAGCTTTTTGGTGCTCTTGCCGTATATGTCGGTGAATGCGGCGGAGTCGATTTCAAGACTGTACTCTATGTCGGGCTTCCATTCGCCCATGAGTACATACTTACGCAGGTGCAGCTCGGGCGTTCCTGCGTATGTGGTGTCGGCGTGGTCGAGCGTGTCCTTGCGGTCGGGAAGCAGGTCGAACGGCGCGTTGTACCACAGCGTGTCGCGCTTGGAGTAGAGGTGTATCTTGCTTATGTCGATGTGGGCGAGCGGTGTCTTGAACTCAAAGTGTATGTTCTCGTCTGGCCGCAGCTTCTGTGGCACGGATATGTCGTAGTCGAGCGGTGCGGGCGGCATGATGGAGTCGTATGGCTGTCCGCGCTTCTTTCTCCGCTCCTGCTGCTTCTGCCATTCCTCGAACGACTTCTTCTTTTCCTTCATCCGCCTCTCGTACGGCTTTTTGGAGAGCATCTGCAGCGTGTCGGTCTGCAGTTGCAGATGTCCCAGCGTGTCGGTAGCCATGTATCTGAGCTGCACGTTGAGCGTGTCGCGGTTGACCAGTGTGGTGTCCTTCAGCCAGTAAGTCACGGTGTCGCGCTTCTCCGAGTGCTCTATGATGAAGGCGTCGGAGGAGTCGAAGTCAATGCCTTTTATCTGCGGCAGGCTGTCGTTTCCGTAGCTGAAGAAGAACGTGAAATGGTCGGGCTCCTGCCGTTCGCTCTTGATGAGGTATCTGTCTGTGAGCGGCTCGGTGAACGCCTTGAGCACTATGTCGTCGGGTATAAACCGCGTGTATCCCACTTTAGAGATGCTTTTTATGCGGAGTGAGTCGAGCCATGTGGTGTCCTGGCGTGTGGCACCGGTAGTGGACGGTGTGATGATGTCGGTGGTGAAGGCTATCTTCTCGCTCTTCTGGCTGAACTTGTAGTCGCCGTCCATGTCCTGCAAGGCGTATATGCGGTAGCTTCCCGGAGCCACTCCCTTTATGACGAACTGTCCCCTGCTGTCGGTGCGCGCTATCCTTATCATCGGCGACGACACGAAAGCCGAGTCAGCCATGTCGCTGTACAGTCCCACGAGAATGCCTTTTATGGGTTCCAGATTCTCTGCCTCGAGCACGTGTCCGGACACTTGCAGGGTGTCTATCCGGTCGCCCGTGGAGAAGGTGTAGGCGTAGTTGCCGAGCGGATTGCCCTCGTTGTTGTCTGAAATGGCGTCGCTGAAGTCTATCGTATAGGTGGTGTTGGCGCGCAGGGAGTCCTTCAGCTCAACCTCGATTTTCTTTCCCGCGCTCTTTATCTCAGGCATCTCAGCCTGCGGAGGAGACACCACCACCTTCTCCGTGGCGTTGTCTATCTTGACAAACTCGTCGAAGAAGATGCTTATCTTCTGCTGTCTCACGTTCGTGGCACCGTCGTCCGGTGACGCGCCGATGACGCTCGGCGGGGTCTCGTCGTACCATCCCCCGTCGGGCTGACCCATCCTTGCGCACGACATCACGGCAGCAATGACTGCCATGCACAGCGGCAGCATCGCCTTGCGCATGATGTGTGTACGTCGGCGGTAGCCCGTACTGTTGTGTGGATATGTCGTTTTCTCAGCCTTGTCCATTCTTCATTGTCTTTATGCGGGCGGTGTGCGGATGGCGTGTGCTCACTCTTTTCCGCCCTCGCAGCCGCCGTTCATTTCCAGCAGACTGTTTATGTTGTCGCGGCTGTTGGACAGCCGTGGCACCTTGTTCTGTCCTCCGAGCTTGTTGCGCGACTTCATCCAGTCGTTGAAAAGTCCCGGACGCGCCTTTATCACTTCAAGGTGTTGCATCGTGATGTCGTGATAACGTTTTGCCTCATAGTCGCTGTTCACCTCCTGAAGACGCTTGTCCAGCAGCGCGGCGAAGCGTTCGAGGCTGTCCGGTTCTTTTGCGAACTCTATCACCCATTGGTGCCTGCACTTTGCCTTCTGGTCCATGAAGAGCGGTGCGGCGGTGTATTCGCTCACCTCCGCTCCGGTCATCTCGCAGGCGTATGCCAGCCCTTTCTCGGCGTTGTCCTGTATGAGTTCCTCTCCGAAGGCGTTGATGAAGTATTTCGTTCTGCCTGTGATGACAAACTTGTAGGGATTGCGTGAGGTGAACCGGGCGGTGTCTCCTATCATGTAACGCCACAGTCCGCACGATGTGGTTATGAGCATGGCATAGTTGCGCCCCGTCTCTACGCCCCACAGAGGGACTATCGACGGGTGGTCGCTTTCAAGCTCGTCCATGGGCAGGAACTCGTAGAACACGTCGTAGTCGCACATGAGCAGCATCGACTTGTCTGCCGGGTCGTCCTGTATACCGAAGAATCCTTCGCTGGCGTTGTAAGTTTCCATGTATCTCATCTTAGGCGAGGTGATTATCTTTTCATACTGACTGCGGTATGGAGTGAATGCTATTCCTCCGTGGAAGAACACCTCGAGGTTGGGCCACACCTCGTCTATTGTCTTCTTGCCCGACATCTCCAGCACCTTCACCAGCACGCTGAGCATCCACGACGGCACGCCCGAGAGGTTGGTTACGTTGGCGTTGAGCGTCTCGGCGGCTATGCGCTCGCGCTTCACCTCGAAGTCGCTGAGCAGTGCGGTACTCTTTTTCGGCACTCTCACAAGGTTCACAAGAGGGTTGATGTTTTCTATGAGTATCGCGCTCAGGTCGCCCACAAGACTGTTCGGAAGGTTGTAGTTTGACGAGTGGCTTCCGCCGAGAATGAGTCCCTTGCCGTCGAACATGCGGCTCGAGGGATTGTTTCTGAGATAGATGGCTACAACGTCGCTGCCTCCCTGATAGTGTATGCGGTGAAGCCCTTCCTGCGATATGGGGATGAACTTGCTCTTGTCATTGGTCGTGCCGGACGACTTGGCATACCACTTCACAGTACCTTGCCACAGCACATCCGGCTCTCCGTGGCGCATGCGGTCGATGTCGGCTTTGAGCTCCTCGTATGTGTTCACGGGCACGTTGCGCGTGAATGAGTCGTAGTCTTTGATGCTGCTGAAGAGGTGTTTGCGGCCGTACTCGGTGTATCTGCCCTTTTCTATGAGATGATGTAGGACGTTGTTCTGCAGCGTCTCTGCACCGTTGATGTGCTGTTCAAGTTTTTTTTGCCTTGCCAGAAAAAACTTTCCTGCTATGCTTGTTAAGCTCATTTTAGTTAAATATATAAAAGAATACTTCTCTTAATGAGCCGTATTTGCCGGCCCGTAACAGAAACACTCTTTGTCGTCTGTCCTGTTTTTATGTTGTTTAAAGATATTGCCAGCGAGCGGAAACAGAGCTTGCTCTTAGTTTCCCGAGTGCAGCTATATCTTATGCAGAGATATTGCCAGCGAGCGGAAAGAGAGCTTGCTCTTAGTTTCCCGAGTGCAGCTATATCTTATGCAGAGATATTGCCAGCGAGCGGAAAGAGAGCTTGCTCTTAGTTTCCCGAGTGCAGCTATATCTTATGCAGAGATATTGCCAGCGAGCGGAAAGAGAGCTTGCTCTTGGTTTCCCGAGTGCAGCTATATCTTATGCAAATATAGTTCAAACTTTTCTAAACAGTGAACAATTTGACCATTTTTTTAGAATGAGGAGTCCAAAGGCACTGTGCGGCGCGCGCTCAATCCATCTTCCTGCCTTTGTAATAGGCATTGAAGCTGTCGCGGGCGTACCCGTCCTTGAGCACCTTGAAACTTGTCACCGCCGCGTCTTCTATTTCCCTGCCTTTGTAGAATGCGTTGAATCCGTCGGTTGCATATCCGTCGCCCAGCACCTTGAAGCCCGACTCGGTGGCGTCTTTCATTTCCCTGCCTTTGTAGTACACGCCGAATCCGTCGGTGGCATATCCGTCGCCCAGCACCTTGAAGCTCATTGCCGTCGCGCCGCCAATCTTCTTTCCCTCATAATAAACGGTGAAGTCGTCGGCGGCGTAACCGTCTTTCATCTCCTTGAAGCTCGATGCCGACGCTCCGCTCACCGCCTGCCTGTCGTAATAAACCTTGTCTGCGGTTATGATGTAATGCCTCTTTCTCTTGTGCCGTTTGTGCTTTTTGTGCCTGTCGCGCTGAGGGCGCTGGCATACGGAGGCGGTCTGCCGAGAGTGTGTGTTGGCTGCCGTCACTGTCTCTGCCGGTGTCGCCAGGGACAGCATTAGGATTGTGCTGATGAGCAATGTTCTCATAAATCGCATTCTGATAAACTTATACCGTTATTTTATATACCTTATATATATTATCGATTACGGCGTCGGCATGTGCCGGAACGGGCTTTCCCGTGCCGTCCGGCAGTGCCGCCGCCGTGGTCATAGGTTATGTATAATGCTGTGTAAGGAGATGTTCCTGTCACTCACCGTCCACCACTTTGGGGAACGCCGATATGCGCAGGCGTGCCGCACCCATGGGTATGAGCGTGAGGGAAGTCTCCTGTGTGCTGCGTTCAGCCCATTTCACGGGCAGCTGGTCAGTCATTCCTGTGGCGTCATATCCCCACGACGGAATCTGATAACCCTTCACGCTGAACTCCAGCGGCACGCTTTCGGCAGTGAAAGGCATGTCGTCTGCGGGCCACTCTTTCTTCGTTACGGTGATGCCGGAAGGGATGAACGAGCGGTCCACCTTCAGGGCGTAGTTCCACTGCGACTCGGGTTTGAGCACGTAGCAGGGCCACAGCGAGGCGTCAACACCCTCCTGCCAGTGAGAGTCGTCCTGCACGAAGGCGGGGTCGCGGCTGTCGTGCTGCTCGAAGTTCTCCTTTATCTTGAGCGACAGAGTCATCGGTCCGTAGTTCACGCTCACGCTTCCCTTGTTCTGCTGCCACACCTGCGAGGTGACCGACATGGGCATCTCGAGCTCCACCTTGTCGCCGTCCTGCCACTCGCGCTCTATGCGCACATACTTGCCTTCGGCTCCTGCCACGCTGAGACTCTTGCCGTTCAGGCTCACCGCCGTCTTGTCCGACCATGCCGGAACGCGCAGATAGAGCGGGAAGGTCACGCCTTCGCCGCCTGTGTGGACGGTGAGGGTCACTTTCTCCTCAAACGGATATTCCGTGTCCTCCGTGAGTCTTACGGTATGTCCTTCAGCACCAACCTTCGCCGTGGTCTCGTTTGCCGCGTAGAGCATTGTGGCGAGTCCGTTGTCCGATGTCGCCATTACGAGGTGCTCGGCATAGTATGGCCAGCCCATTCCATGGTTGTGTTGGCAGCACCGGCTGCTGAAAGGACTCATCGAGAGCATGCCCCTCAGGTTGTTGTCAATGCTCGGTCCGTGCAGCTTCTCGTCGCTTATCGCCATGTTGGGAGACGTGATGTATCTCAGCGCTTTCATATCACTGGTCATCGCGGCGGTGAATGTGTTGAGCGCGACATTCTCACAGTGGTCTGCCCAGAACGGGTCTCCTGTGATGCCCATCAGTATCTCGTCGCTTGCCATCTGTTCCACAATGGCGCACGTCTCCGCTCCCTGACGCGGGTCGAAGTATCCGTCGCGCGCGTTCTCGTCGGCTCCGTACATTCCTCCAGGCACCTGTCCGTAACGCTTGCGCATGGTGTTGAACGCGTTGTATGTGGCTTGAAGCATGTCCGGGTCGTTGTTATACATATAATAGGTGGCAGGCTCGCGGAATCCCTGCGCCACGTTCACGCCGTGCCAGTTGGGCAGGTCGTCCTTCATGGTCCAGTCAGACGTGTTGCGGTGGAGCTTGTCTATGAGCGGCAGTATGGACTCGTCGCCCGTGCGGTTGTACAGCCATATGACGCTCCAAAGGTTGTCGCCGCCGCGCTTCTCCTGCCACAGTCCTTTGAGAAACTGAGAGTCGGGCACGGTCATCTCCCACTTGAAGTAGTCTGTCATGGCGTCGAGCACCTTCTCGTCGCCGCTGTGCTCGTAGTAGGTCTGCAACGCCCAGAGCATCACCATCTGCGCCCACACCTCCGGATTGCCGTTCTCGTAGTTGCGCGGACCGAGGAAACCGTCGCTCTTCAAGTTTTCGAACACGGCGTCGAACCACACCTGCGCCTCCTTCTTCATGTCCTCATCGTCGAGTATGTAGGCAAGGCTGCAATAGCCTCTAAGCCAGTAGGGCACCTCCTCCCAGCCGTGGTCGCCGCTGTCGGAGAGCCATTGGTTGTTGTTCTTGTCGAGCCATGCGCTGATGGTATTGAGCTTTCCGTTGAGTCCGTCGCGCTGAAGCTCAAGATACTTGCGCAGCCATCCGCGCGGCTGAACCTGTCCGACGGGCAGCTTGAGCAGCGGAGCCTGCCTCAGCGGAGCCCTGAAGTTGGTGTAGTTTGAGCTTGTGGAGACGAGCGGACGGTCTGTCACCGTCACCTTGTCCTGTGCCTGTGCCGTCGCCGCGAAGAGCATTGCGGCGGCGCATGCGGTAATCCATTTCCTGTTGCTGTGAGTCTTTTTGTCCATTGTATGATGTGTTATTGTTTTCCTGTAACCTTCTTTTTCCCTCCCACGATGTATATTCCTTTCTTCAGTCCGTCGGTAGACGTGCCGAGATAGGTGCCGCTCAGGCTGTACACCCTGTTGTCCGCGTCTGACGGCACGTTCTTTCCAGCCGTTACGTCATCAATGCCTGTGGGTATGTACTCGCTGATGAGGCTCAGTCCGTAGTCTATGTGTCCGCCGCCCTCGCCCTGTGTCAGCGACACGGCAAGCACGTTGTCGCCCTCGCGCAGCAGCTCTTTCTGACCGTCGGTGAGGGCGTGCTCGGCATAGTCGTTGTCGTTCCAGCCCGTCGCGCTCCATATGAGCGTGCCGTTGAGATACACCTTCGGGTTCTCGTCATAGCTGCACGAGAGCACCAGTCTGCCCGCCTTTATCTTCTCAATGTCGGCTGCCGTGAGATTGAAATGACGCCTTACGAGCATCGGGCGCACCTGACTCGCCCACTTGTTGATGAAGAACATGTTGGCGTCGTTGCTGAACGGACCCACTCCCTGAATCCAGTCCTGCTCGTCCTCCTGCAACGATGCCCACTCTCCAGCCTCCGCCACGGCTATGTCGGAGTTGTAGTTGAGGAAGTAGTAGCGGCAGTCCCACTCGCCCGAAGCCACCGTGGTGAGGTAGTCGGTGGCTGCCGTCATGTCAGCCTCATACAGTCCGCAGTCGGCGAACGCGCCTCCCCAGTTCTGGTGCACGTGCACAGCGAGGACGTTCTCCGACCCGTCTGTCTTTATGAGAGCCTTCTGCTCGTCGGTGAGCAGAATGTATTCGTCGTTGTTCCATCCGTCTGCCGAGGAGTGCACCTTCACTCCGTTGATATACCATTCAGCCGGAGCGTCGTCGTGACCCGCGCTGAGGAACACCGTGCCGGGCACCGTCCTGTCCACGGTGAAGGTGCGGCGCATGTATATGTCGCCCATTATCTCAGCCTGAATCCATCTGAACGATTTTTTGTCCTTATAATACTCGTCCGTGCTGAACGGCGATGTGGCTCTCTGCCATGACCTCTCGCCGTCGGTAAGCTCATATCCGGGCTCATACCACATCCTGCCCTCGGAGTCGGTGTCGGGCTCGCCCCACACCTTATTATAATACTGGTCGTTGTAGCGCATGCCCGAGTCGTATATCCACACGTCTGCCTGATACTGCTCCGCCGGGGTATACTGCGATGACGGAAGAATGGGTCTGTCGGCGTTGAACGTGCTTATCAGTCTGTCCTGCGCGCCTGCGTTGAAGGAGTGTGCGGCTGTGAATGCGGTCGCTATCAGCATTCTTAAAGGTAAGTAGATGTTCTTTTTCATTTACGGTTGTTTTGGGTTATATGTTTTCGGTTTCAGTCTTTCTTTTCCTGCCGGACGTCTGTCGTGAGGCTGATGCTGTTGAGATGGCAAGCCGGACAGAATGCTCAGAATGAACAAAAATAATGATTTTTAGTATATATAATATCTGTCCGGCTGTTAAAAATAATGAAACATATCCTGCTGTGAGTCCTCTTCTGCCACCGCACATCCTTTTTCCACTCTGATGCGATGCCCTCATATGGAGCGTATGCAATACTGTGCGGCAAGTCTGTGTATAACATTTATTAACATCATTTTAACGCTCCTGACCGACGAAAATCACTTTTTCGGCAAAATACCAGTGTATTGCGAGGATATGCATACGCATCTGTACGTCAACGCCTTACGCGCAACCATGCGCCCGTCTCGGCTCTGTCTCCGCCCGGAAAAGCCCGTTCCGATGTCCCGAAAAGCCTCTTCCGCCCTGCCATACGGGCTTTATCGCCGCACCGAAAAGCCTTTCTGACAGTCCGGCAGACACCGTCCTGCAACGCGGAAAAGCCCGTTTGGCACAACAGAATGCCCCGTCCGGCTGTCCCGCAGCGTTTTTATGACTGCGGAAAACGGCTGAAACCGCCGTCCGACATCCTGAAAACCGTGTCGCGACAGAGAAAAAGCCGCACTGCTTTTAACACATGAAAAGCACCGTATGGAGTGTGTTCTGTTAAGAAATGTAAACAGCCGGACTGTGTAAATACTGCTCTACAGATGTGTGACAGGTATATTTTTTGTTGCTCGTTTATGACGTTTGTGTGATTCTACACGAAATTTGTAAGAATAAAAAGAAATCGGTTTCAATTCATATATTTATCTCTTTGACTGTTAGATTTTTACCTTGCAGTGGTATGTTTGTCTGCAAACAAGGGTCTGGGAAAACCTGTATTGCAATGTATTATAATAAACCTTAAAAAATGTTACGGGGAGGGTAAAGTGGCATACTATAATTATCTGTGCTTAAATTTGCGGTATTAAAGAACAGTAAACAGGTGAAATGTAAGTACGAAAGTGTACATATGTTAATCTGCTTTAATTATTTTTGACAGCTTATTTAACCATATATAGTGCAAGGCATCGGAGTTATGGATGTGTATGGAAAAGCGTTCAATGACATAGATTAAACTTTATCATATAAAACAGGCTGCACCTGTGCGTCGGAGAAACGGCTCTCTTAATGTCCTCCGGTGCGGTTCTCAGACTTATGCAATAATCAGTTATACAATAAACTTTAATCATTAGAGCAGATGGTAAAAAGACATTATGTAAAGCCCTGTGCGGAGATTGTGCAGGTGGAGGTTGAAAGCGACCTCCTGCAGGCTACTACTGTAGGATTCGGTCCGGATGTTGATGATGTTGAAAGTGGCGGAAGCATGCATCCCGGAGGGTTCGTTCCTGAGGGTGGCGGTGAGACAGAGGACGTGACAAACGAGGTGAGAAGTAAAAGCTTATGGGATTAAGTAACTTAAATGTAGGAGATAACGGGTATGAAAAATAAACTGTTTTATTTGATGGTTGTCGTTATGACAACATTGTTAGCAGGCAAATCATATGCTCAGGAGTATGCTACTGAGGAAGCTGTTCCTTGGGAGAATCATGCCGTGGCGATAGAAAATGCAGCAAATGAAAGTGAAGGTGTATACCTCTGTTACAGGTATCAGGAAGGCGGAGAAACCAGATATGGCTTTGTGACAGCAGGTGCTGACAACGGAACACGAGGCATATTGACAAACCGCGGACTCCGGTTCGACGTGAGCGGAAGCAGCAGCAGCGGTTTTAAATTTAAGAGTGTGCAGAGAAATCCGAACCAGGATGACAACGGATCTTACCTGGGTTATCCGTCAGGCATCTTTTCCAGTAGTGACGTATACCTTGATCAGGACACGCAGTGGGAGGTAAGCGGAAACCTTAAAAACGGATATCAGATATATGTAGAGGGTCTTCCGATCTTGGATGGAGACCATTATCTTACAGTTCAAAACGGCTTGTTGACAACTTCTGATATCAGTCCTTCCGGTCGCTGGTTCATCATACCGCGCACCAAGTTCAAGGAAGTTGTGCTTAACGTTGAACGTCAGACCAACATCGATGTGAGCGGTCTGTACAACAATACACGGTTCTTACGTAATCTTCCGGAAGCTTATTCGTGGCAGTGGGTAGACTATACGCCGGGCACAGACGGACAGGCTGGCACTATCGGAGAACTGTTGAATGAAGATATATATAATTACAACAATGATTACAGTCAATATCAAGACCAGACCGGAGAACTCAGTTTCGGAGGTATAGTGGACAAGGGCGCATACCGTGCGATAGATCCTCATATCGGAAACGGCAATGGTTATCCTTACGGCAGAAACAGTTATGTTTCCACATACGGCGCGTTCGGTGCCGCTGAAATGCGTGACCCGATTATCATGCGTCAGACTGTAAGCGGTCTGAAACCAGGAACTTATGTTATTACGGCGCAGGCTTTCGTGTCTGACGACAACTCTGAAAGACCTGTAACAGACGCTGACGTGGCTTATCTTTTTGCCGCCACAGGCTCTGCCGGTGACGCTTCGCTCTCGTCAGGCGCGTCCATTCCGAGACTGTCGGAGAGCGAACAGGCTACATTCAACGGATTTATAACAAAACACATGAATGAATTTGACGAAGGCGAAAACGATGTCAGATTATACTTCCGCCGTAATGTCGCCGCCGGAGAGTTCCTCGCATCGAACGGCGGTGAGCTGCCTACCGGTCAGGCAACGACAAGTCCTGACGAGACAAACCACATCGTGAGAATAGCCGTAACGGTGACAGCAGAGAATCCGGAAGGTACAGGAACGCTTACCATAGGTGTGGTTAAAGCCTCTGAGCAGGGTCGCGTTTATGTGGATAATATAAAGGTCAATTATTCCGGAATGAACGAATTCGGTATCAATGCGTACAGTACAAAGTCTGCTGCCATGACATCCGACGACCTCACATCTCTCGATGAGTTCCAGTACGGATACTCCCGCCGCTTCAATCTTGCACGTGATTTCGGGAAGACAACAGGAAACTCTATTGCCGAACCTAAGTGGGAGGCTCTGGTGATGCCTGTTAACCTTACAGCAGGACAGTTGCGCCAGACATTCGGCAATGATGTTGAGCTGTGCCATCTGGTCGGACTCCAGAACGGAGGAAACAGAATACAGTTTGATAAAGTGGATCTTACGAACACAAGCGAGACTGTTGTCTATGCCGGAGAATGTTATGCTGTGAAGGTTGTGGACGCTCCTGATGTTGCAAGAAACACGCCTTATGAGTTTAATGTATACAACGTTGACGCAGACATTCTTGACGGAAGAATCCACTACACGGGTCCGGTTTACCATTTTGAGGGTGTGTCGCGAATGAATACATTGCCGGCTTTGATAGAGGCAAACAATTATGACGGGCAGAACACAACATACGAGAACGGCGTAGTGACGAAGTATTATCGCACAGAAGATGGCGGCGGACATGACCTCATGTTCAAAGGTTACTTCTACAGAAACACCAATGGTGCTCCTGCCAACAGTTATGTTTTGAGTAACGGTACGGTCTACTGGCTGTCGCAGCCGTGGAACGGTCTGATGGGCACTATGTGGACATTACAGGAAGTTGACGCCGCAGGCAATGTGGTGGATGGCAACCGTCTCTCATTCGACTTCGGTGACGGAGAGCTTACAGGAATATCTGATATAACAACGGATGGTGCGGAAGGCACAAGGATGGAAGGTGTATACAACCTCAACGGACAGAAAGTGTCCGACGGCGACAGCACGGACAACCTGCCGAAGGGCATATATGTCGTAGGCGGCAGGAAGGTCGTTGTGAGATAAGTTTGTTTTGCTTCTGTTTTTGCAGATAAAAAGCAGCGCGGCAGACACCGTATGACGGTGGGTCTGCCGCGCTTTTTCATGTCCGTCGCAACCGTAATGACGTGTGCCGGAACGGTGTGTTACGTGTGTCGCGAATGCATGTACGTAATGATGGCGTCAGGCATTCCGCGTTCTTTTCGTCACAATATCATCATTTGTTTATCACATCATCATTCTTTATTCATCACATTACGATTGTTTGTCCATCACATCATCCTTCTTTCTTCATTTCATTATCCTGCCGCACTCATGACGGTTTTTCCCGTCGCTTCTGTAGCTCACGTGCAGCCAGAACACGCTGTCCTTAGCCCTGCTCTCAATCAGCAGCTGGTCGAAAGGCAGGTTGTCGCGTATGTAGGCAGCCATTTTCTTGGCTCCTGACTTGCCCGACACGTTGATGTCCGCCGCCTCGCCGCGCATGTGCTGGGACGACGGCGCGCCTCCCACCCGTGCGTTCAGCTCCGCGCAACGGTATCCGCTGGTTATCCTTATCACTCCGAAGCGTCGCCGCAGCGGCTCGAGCACGTTCTCGCAGAGAGCCTTCAGCCGTTCCACGTGCTCCTTATGGGGTGTGTTTCCGATGTTGTGCGCGATGGCGGTGCCCGAAAGTGTGAACTCCCTTAGAGTGAAGTGGGGGCTCAGTCTGAGGTTAAGATCGATTGTGTTCATGTGTCCTTGTGTGTTTTTGTTCATATTCCGATTATTAAGATTTGTGTGTTTTCCATTCTACTGACGGCTTTTTCATTCCGTCCTTTCTATCTCCGCGTCTGTCGGGTCAGCCATTCCAGCCACGAAATGCAGCCAGCAGAACCGTTCCAGATAAGCCTGCTGCCTCACTCCCTTGCGCGCCATGGCGTTGACAGCCACCTTGTAAGGATTGGCGGGCGTGCGCACATGCAGTCGCGCGCATATCTCCCTTACCAGCTCGGACATGGGCGCCGGACTTCCGTCGGAGTGTCTCACGGCGCATCCCCTGTATGCGATGTAGGTCAGTTCCATAAGGTCTTTCACCGTGCCTGTCCATCGGATGTGCCCCTTGCGGCTCTCTTTCATGAGCCTTACGAACGCCTCTTCCATCATCTTACGCCCCTCGTCCCTCTGTTCGCGCGTAGGCATGGTGGGGCTGCCTGTCGCGTCGTGCAGTGAGGATTGTGTTTTACAATATTCCATAGTCATACCTTATATTATATGTTAATAAGTTTATGTCACGTCAAGACATGTATTTTACAGCTGCGGGTTCAAGCCCCAGAGACCATCATGCCGCCTGCGCGGCTCTTTCATCAGGTTGCCGGCTCTTCATCCTTCTTCCGCACTGCTGCCGTCATCTTGCCTCCCGTCTTTTCCCGGTGTAGCCCGCTACACCTTCGGCAAACGCGGAAACCAATCTGAACGACAGCAGTACGGAATAAGGATAAAGCCTGATTTCCTCTGCGGGTTTACTGCGGCAAAAGTAGCATATAGCATGGAAGAAACCTTTCCAAATGTGTTCTGACGGGTTAATTTAGACTAAAACGGGGACTCTCTACCCTGTCTTTACCCCCTCGGAGGGCTATGGCGGCGGAGTAGCTGGAGCGGTATGACGCTGCGGTCATTGCTATGTGTCCCGGCAATGGGCACGATGTGGGAAAACGGTTCTGACCGGACACCGGATGCGGATTGTCATTATGAAAAAACAAAAAAGCCTTTCCCGCAGAACGGGAAAGGTTTTTATTGTGTTGTTAAAGATGTTTTTATATGCCTATAAAGAGATTCGTTTACGCTGCGGAAGGGGGGTCTTATGATGTGAAAGAGGCTCTTTCATACTGCGAAACGGGCTTTATCGTGTCCCGGAAGAGCCTCTTTCATAACGCGGAATAGCCTCTTTCATACTGTGAAAAAGCCTCTTTCATGACATAAAAAAGGCTCTTTGAGGATGCGGGAAAGCCTTTTCCGTGAGTCGGTGGCGTCAGCGTATTATGCGGTAATAGTCTTCTTTTCTCGGCTTCGGTTCCCTTGGCTCAGCCGCGGCGTAGCCGAGTGACAGCGCGCCGATGCCCATCAGACCGTCCGGCAGTCCCCATTGCCTCATAAGGCTCTTGCCCTCCTCTGTGGCGAACATCTGGTGCTCGCGGTTTATCCAGCACGAAGCCAGTCCCACGGCATGCGCTGCGAGCATCATGTTCTCGAGCACGCAGCTGCCGTCCTGGAATGCGTTGGCGTAGTCGGACGGTGCGAACACGAGTATTATTGTGGGCGCGCCGTAGTACGGGTCGGACGTGACGCCCATCACCTCTGCGTTCATTCTCGACAGCGCGGCACGCTGTCCGCTGTTCTGCACAGCCACTATGTAGGGTGCCTGCGAGCCGTGTCCGGTAGGCGCGTAGGTGCCTGCCTTGAGCACTTCTTCAAGCAGCCGGTCGTCCACCTGTTCTGTCTTGTATTTCCGGCAGCTCCGTCTTGTGCGGATGAGATTGAGAAATTCGTTTTCCATATTTGTTCCTTTTAATGATGTTTTTATGTTTCTGCGAATGTTGTCAGGCTTGCGTGGTCATCTCGCAGTGGTGAGGATGTCGCGCGGTATGAGTCCGTCGGTGAAGCGGTCTATCGTTCCGTCGGCAGCCATCTGCTCCGTAGTGCCCTCCGTGAGCGAGTTGTTGTCCATGAGCCAGAGCCTGTCAGCCGAGCGCAAAGCCATTTCCATGTCGTGCGTGGAGAGCAGTATGGTCTTGCCCTCATCGTGCGCCAGTGTTACGAGCAGCCGCATAAGCCTCGCCTTTGAAGGGTAGTCGAGAAAGGCGGTGGGCTCGTCGAGCAGCATGAGCGGAGCCTCTTGTGCGAGCGCTTTTGCCACCATCACCTTCTGTCGCTGCCCGTCGCTCAGTGTGCTCACGGCGCGCCGGGCTATCCGTGTGATGTCTGTCAGGCTCATGGCACGCTGTACGGCGCGCAGGTCTTCGGCTTTCAGCGAGCCCCAGTAGCCCGTGTACGGCGTGCGTCCGAGAGCCACGAGCTGCGCCACATCCATGTTTACGGCGTTCGGTGAGGTTGTCAGCACTATGCTCACCCGCCTTGCCATGTCTTTCTGCGAGAGCGTTCCGGTGTCCTCTCCGCCTATCAGTATCTTTCCTCCGAGCGTAGGTTGCAGTGCGGCAATGGTGCGCAGGAGAGTCGATTTGCCTGTCCCGTTGCGCCCGATGAGGCATGTCAGCCGTCCGGGCGGCAGGGTGGCGTCGAGTGCATCAGCCACTATGCGCAGTCCGTGCCGTCCTGTGCGGTAGCCTATTCGCAGTTTCTCGAGTGTTACATATGGCTTCTGTTCCATGTTCTTTGCCGTCATTTCCTTTGCCGTCGTGCCCGTGTGGCGTGTCGGGCGGAGCTTTTCTCTGTCTTATAAGTTTATTTTTATCGACATCGGGTCGTAGTTGTCCTCCGCCGAATTGAGCTTCGATACATGCACGAATTTATAGAACTTTATCCTGTCGCGCACCTCGGAGGGATGTCCCAGCGAGCGCATGCGCTGCGTGAACACATATTCCTTGTGTCGCGCTATGAACTCCTCGCTGTCCTTTTCGGGTATTATGAGTATGCCGCCGGTAGGTTTCCTCACCCTTCCGAGGCTGTCGGGAGCCGGATTAAGGAACGGTTGTATGGTGCCGCCGAGATAAAAGTCGGCTCCGAAGAAGTGCATGCCCGGGCGCGAGATGTGGGAGTAGAGCTTCTGTCCGTGGAACGCCTTGTTCACTGCCTCAGTCATCTGGCGCAGCGACACCACCCCTGTCATTGTAGGCAGACACACCGCGTCGAGCGCGATATATATGCTGAACAACACGCAGAGAGTGCCTGCGGTGAGCGTGCGGACGCTCCGGCGCAGTCTGCCTGCGCACAGCACGCCAGCCAGAAGTATGCCCATGACAGCCGGAAGTGTCATGAGTGCCGTCTCGGTGGCGTCGGGGGTGATGTCGTATAGAGCTTTAGCCATCGACAGGCGGGCGTTGGCTTTGTGTGTGCCGAAGAAGATGTCGGAGAACGCGCCCGACTGTATCACCTGGAAAGCCGTGCTGAACAGTATTCCGGCAAGTGCGGTGAAGGCGGCGAAGACAGCCACCGCGCTGCTCCTGTGGCGGCGTGAGAGCCACGCCAGATAGAGTGCGGTGAACATCGAGAGGAACACGTGGCAGCACAGAAGGCTTATGTCGTGATGACCCGTAGGCAGCCATGAGATAACCAGAAGAGCCGCTGCGGCTGTGGCGGAGAATGACGCCAGCGGTCGTGCGGTGCGCAGCCATTGTGCCGGAAAGGCTGGAGTGAGTCTTATGCCCGCGCTCTTCCACGGTCGTGCGAGGAGAGTGAAGGCGATGAATATCAGCCATGGCGCGAATCCGGTGGCGGCATATGCCAGATTGCCGGCAAGGTTATGGTCGAACAGATTGAGTGTCGTTATGCCTTTGAGCGAGCCGTAGTGATAGGCGATGAACAGTCTGCCGAAGTCTCCTTCAGTCCGGACGAAGGCGGCGGCATACCACATTGCCGGTACTATGAGCGCAATGGCGGTGCACAGCACAGACTTCGCCGCGGTGTTCTTCAGGCTCTCTCCACGCACAAGAAGCCATATGCAGAACACCGCCGGAGGCAGTATCACCATCAGCGGACCTGTCGTCAGTCCTGTGAGAGCCATGCAGAGCGTTGCCGCGAGAGGCAGTCCGCGCATGCCGTCCTCATGCCACCGGTAGAGCAGGAGCATCGCTCCGGTTGCCAACGCCGCCCCCATCATGCCGGGACTGCATGCCGTCGCCTCGCGGTGCAAGCCGTAAGAGGTGAGCATGACGAGTGCGGCGAGCATGGCGCGCGGTGTTGTCGAGCGTCTGCGCATGAACAGGAAGACCGCCGCGCACATCACAACGAGCGACAGGGCGGAGGGCAGACGTGAGGTGAACTCGCTCACGTGCCCCCACGGCAGCGACACGAGTGCCACACACAGATGATAGAGCGGCGGACACGCCGTGAGGTCGTTGCCCGACGTGAAGGGCAGGATGATGTTCCCGTCTTTCAGTATCGACACTGCGACCATCGCCTCGCGCGGTTCGTCCATGCTGAAAAACTCAGTCTGCCAGAGAAAGGGAAGCAGTGTCGCCAAGCCTGTGACAATCACTGCAATGAGGGGAATGTATTTCCCGGATGTCTTCATAATGTATGTCAGTTTTCCTTCTTGAGGTTGTATTGTCTTGCCGCCTGTCATGTGACGCGGTTTTTTTTGTTTTTTTAAAAGATAATGCCAGCGAGCGGAAAGAAAGCTTGCTTTCAATTTCCCGAGCGCCGCTTATCTTATCTGACGGTGACTCCAACCGCGTGCAAAGATACTCCAAAAGAAAGAGCGCAGCAAATTTTGAAACTTCAAAATGCTGCGCTCCGTGTTGTATAGAATTATTACAGACTGAGTTTCATGCCCGCCGTGACAGTCGCCCGGGGCATTGTGAAACCCTTGTTTATCTCATATTCCTGTGCGAGAAGGTTCTCTCCTCTCACGTAGATGTTGAGAATCTTTCCCAGACGCAGGCTTGCCGTGAGGTGCCAGAGGGCTGCATGCGACGTGCTGTTGTCCGATTCGCTTGTGCGAAGACCGGCGAAATACATCAGTCCGGAGTTCAGAGTGAGACGCTTCAGGGTGTATGTCGCGCCCGCATAAAGCTTGTGCTCGGGTGCTCCGGTGGTGTGCGCGCTTGTGTGAAGATAGCTGTAGTTGGCGTCGAGCGTCAGTTGCGGTGACGCCTGAAGGGCTATCTCTGCCTCCACACCGCTGTTTTCGGTCCTGCCGGTGTTCACGTTCAGCGGCCGTCCGTCGGTGAAAACGGTTGTTATGAGATTGTCGGCTTTGAGATAGAACACGTTCAGTCCTGCCCTCATCCGTCCGTCCATGAACCGCTGCGACCACGACAGCTCATAGTTGGTCATGCTCTCCGCTTCCAGGTCGGGGTTCTTCGGATTGAACATATACATATCTTTAATGGTGGGGTTGCGGAATCCCCGGCTCACCATAGCCCTTATCTCAGCGTCCGGCGAGAGCCTGAACGACAGTCCGCCCTGCGGCACAAGCTGGGTGCCCGAGCGCGAATGATGGTCCACACGAAGCCCCGCTCCTGCCGTGAGCCACGGTGTTATGTCCTGCCGGATGTCCACATAAGCGGCGTATTCGTCTTGCGTCTTGTCCGCTATTACGGTCTCCGCGCCTCCCTCTATGGCTCTGTTCCATGCCTTGCCGCCGAAGTGCTGGTAGTCGAATCCCACGGTCGTGCGGTTTCCTCCGAACAGTTCCACGCTCTGATAGAGCGACACTCCCGCCATCACGTCATCGTGCAGATAGAGCGAGGTGCGCGGTTGCTCGTCGGCGGTGTGCCCGTCGTTTATGTTGTGATGACCCCAGTTGTAGTACAGGCGCAACGCTCCCGACGTGTGTCCGTAGTCGTTCTGCAGAGCCACGGCAGCCGTTCCGCGCGTTATCTTCATGTCGTTGTCAATCAGCGGAGCCTCCGCCGGTCCGGGATTTGAGCTTTTGAAGAACGTGACATTGGCCTCGCCGCCAGCCTTCCAGTTGTCGTTGAACGTCCATACGGGTCTTACGAATCCGGCATACTGCTCGAACTGCGAGTCGGGACGGTGTCCGTCGGTGCGGCTGTAGGACAGGGCTGCGGTGTTGGAGAAGCGTCCCGCCTTCACCTCATTCGCCGCCTCGCCGTGCAGCGAGCCGTATGATCCGCCCTCAAAGGATATGTCTGTCCTCACACCGTCTGCCTTTGCCTGCCGCGTCACGATGTTCATCACGCCGCCCATGGCATTCGATCCGTAGAGCAATGAGGCAGGTCCGCGCAGCACCTCCACCCGTTCGGCGGTCATGGTGAGGCATGCGTCGGGTATGGGATGGCCGTAGAGACCGGCATACTGCGGCTGTCCGTCCACGAGAACCAGCATCGACGCTCCGCTGCCGATGCCCCGCAGCTTTATGGAACCAGCCGCCCCGGTAGACACACCGTATCCCATCACGCCACGGCTTGTGACGAACAGTCCCGGCACACGCTCGCCCACAGTGGGCAGGACAGACTCTCTGAAGTCTGCCGTGAGCTGTTTCCGGTTCAGCGTGGATATGGTCATGGGCAGATGTCTGACGTCGGTTGTTGAGCGTGTGCCTGTCACCACCACCTCCGCAATGTTCCTTCTGAGAGAGTCAGACGGCTCAACCGTGGCGGCGGATGCCGCCGCCGGCGCCATCATAAGCGCATATAGAGTTGTAAGTATCATAGTTCCTGCTTCAGTCTTTCCACAAAGTTGTCTATCTCATGCAGCCGAGCCGGAATGTCGATGCGTTGCGGACAGTGCGGCACACATTGTCCGCAGCCTATGCAATGGTTAGCCTGCCGCTCCTCATCCACCGCCCTGTTCTGTCCGATAATGAACTCCCGGCGATACCGCGCGTAGTCCGGATGACGCCTGTCCTCGGGCAACCGCTCCTCGCTTTTCACCAGATTGTAGTGCAGGAGTACGCCCGGTATGTCGACACCATACGGACACGGCATGCAGTATTTGCAATCGTTGCATGGTATGAGCATGAATGTGAGAATCTTCTTCGCCACCTGTTCGAGGAAGTTCTCCTCTTCCTCGTTGAGCGGCACGAGCGGACTGTAGGTCAGAAGATTGTCCTTCAGATGCTCCATATAGGTCATTCCGCTCAGCACTGTGAGCACTCGCGGCTTGCTTGCGGCATATCTGAACGCCCACGAAGCCACCGTCTTCTCCGGCGCGCGCCGCTTTATCTCCACGGCGATAGGCTCCGGCACGTTTGACAGACGGCCTCCGAGCAGCGGCTCCATCACCATTACCGGAATCTGCCTTTTGTCCAATTCGTTGTAGAGATACTCGGCGTTGGTGTTCCGGTCGTTGATATCCTTGGCGTGTTTCCAGTCGAGATAGTTCAGCTCAATCATCGCGAAGTCCCACCGGTACTTGTCGTTGTTGGCGAGAAGATAGTCATACACGCTCACGTCACCGTGGTAGGAGAATCCCAAATGGCGTATCCGTCCTTTCTCGCGCTGCTCGAGCAGCCAGTCGAGAATGCCGTTGTAGATGAACCTCCTTCGGAATTCCTCCATCCCGCTTCCGCCTATCATGTGCAGCAGATAGTAGTCTATGTAGTCGGTCTGAAGCTCTTTGAGCGAGTTCTCGAACATCTCTATCGACTTCTCACGTGTCTGGTTCTCTGCCGCGAAGTTCGACATCTTGGTGGCGATGAGGTAAGAACTGCGCGGGTGACGGCTCAGGGCGATGCCCGTTGCCCGCTCCGACATGCCCTGGCAGTACATTGGCGACGTGTCGAAATAGTTCACTCCATGTTCTATGGCGTAGTCCACGAGACGGTTAACCTGTTCCTGGTCTATTGGCGAGGCGGCGTTCTCGCGTGCCGATCCGCGCTCTTCCGACGGCAGACGCATCATTCCGTATGCCAGTATCGACACCTTCTGACCGGTCTTGGGGTCGGTGCGGAAGGTCATCTTTCCTTTCGGCGGCTCCACCTGATTCCTGTAGTCGTCTTCTGTCGACAGGTCTTTGTCCTTGCATCCCGTAAGAGACGCCGTCGCCGCGGCAGCCGTTCCGCCCATCAGCTTCAGGAATCCGCGTCGTGAGATATGTTTTTTTATGTTTGTCATATTGGTTGCTTTACTGAGTGTTGGCAATGCTTTTTATAAATGGCGCGCGTGCTGTCATCCCTTGCGGTGCACCTCGTGACCCTCCACATATATAGCCGGGAACGGACGTGAAGGGCACAGATTCTCGCACGCCCCGCATCCGATGCACATCTCCTCGTTCACCACGGGAATCATCAGACGGCTCTTTTCCTCGTCCTTTCCGCCGTCTTTCTGTGTCTCCGGATAGAGCGGCACCATCGTGATGGCACCTGTCGGGCAGTGGCGCGCGCAGTTGCCGCACGGCTGTCCGTCGGTAACGGGCACACAGTTCTTTCTTATCCACACGGCGTGTCCGGTGTGTATGGCAGACTTCTCAGCCCTTGTTATGGGCTTTATGGCACCCGTGGGGCACACCTCCGAGCACCGTGTGCACTCCGGACGGCAATAGCCGCGCTCGTATGACATGACGGGCTGCATGAACGTTCCGGGACTTGTGGACGGCCGCAGCACGTCGTTGGGACACTCGGCGACGCAAAGCTGGCACGCGGTACAGTGTTTTGCCATGTGGCGGGCGGACATTGAGCCGGGCGGGGTGAGCCGTGTCTGCCTTTCGGGGCTCACCTTGTCCTCTATCTTCGCCAGTCCGCCGTCAAACTTCACCTTGTCTTCGGCTATCGCAGCCGTTGCCGCCGCCGTCACCGCTCCCAAGAGGAAAGCCCTCTTGGACGTGTCAACCTCAGCCCTGTCGCCTTTCCGCGACGGAGCGTCAGCGGTCCTCGCAGTTCTGCGCGATGTATATGTGAGCCCTCCGAAACGGCATTTGTCCAGACAGTCGCCGCACACCACGCAGCGGCTGTAGTCCACTTTGCGGTTCTTGATGTCTATGCATGCCGACTTGCAGTTGCGCTCGCAGAGACGGCATCCGGTGCATTTGTCGGTGTCGAGGCGTATCTTCAGCCACGAGAAACGCGACAGGATGCCGAGCAGAGTGCCCACGGGGCACACGGTGTTGCAGTATGTGCGTCCGCCGCGCCACGCCATGACGGCTATTATGACGAACGACACTGCAGCCACACCGAACGTCGCCCACGAGCGCACCCACACGTCGCGCTCATAGAAGGCGTAGCTTCCCACGTGCTCGGCAGCCATTGCCAGCAGATTGTTCACACCTATATATACAGGCTGCATGAGGTTGGCGGCGATGCGTCCGTAGCTGCTGTACGGAGCGATGAGCGCAGCCAGCGGCACCAGTCCAGCCACGAGCGTCACCGCCATGAATGCGAGCAGGGCGTAGCGGAGCAGTTTCCTCTCAGGCGAGAAACCGTATCTGTTGCGGTGTCCGCGGCGTCCCAGCCACGCTATGATGTCCTGCATCACGCCCAGCGGGCATATTATGGAGCAGTAGATGCGTCCGAAGACGAGAGTCAGAACGACGAGCGCAACCACCACCAGCACGTTGAGCGCGAGCAGAGCCGGCAGGAACTGTATCTTTGCCGTCCATCCGAGCCATGCGTGCAGGGTGCCCGTGAAGTCGAGGAAGAGCAGTGTGATGAGCACATAGAACACCGCCGCGAGTATTATTCTTGTCTTTCTCAGCATATGGTGTCAGTTTTACAGTTTTCTGATAAGCCAGTATCCTCCGAACGTCTGGAGCAACAGTCCCGGCACGGCGAGTGCCAGCGAGGAGAGTATGCCGTGGTCCACGCTTATCATGGCGCGCTCTATGAGAAGTCCGGCAAGCAGGCATGCCGTCGCGGTGAGTCCGAGCGCGGTGTGCGTCACCTTTTCTCCCATGTGTCGGGCGAGTGCCGCCGAGGCTGCCGCAAGCATCACCGACTGTATCAGCATGGGCGGAAGCATCTGTGCGGATGGCATTGAGAAGAGCATGGAGTTGGCTATGGGAGAGAGCACGGCTGTGGCAAGTCCTACCGTGAAACCGTATTTATAAGCTCCCACGAGGGTGAAGAAGAATATAGGCAGGAACATCTGTCCGCCGTGAGGAGCCAGATGGCAGAGCTGCGGCAGGGCAATGTTGCCGAGCATGAAGATGGCTGTGAGCGCATAGGTGCGCCCGTCTCTCAGCGAGAGAGAGTACAGTCTGGTTTGGTTTCGCATAATGTTATTGTCGTTTTATGATTATCTGTCGATGTTTACGAGAGTATATTTGCGGCTGCCGAGCCCTATCTTCTCCGCATGCTCGATGGTGTGCGTGCCGTGCCGCGAGCTTATCCTCTCCTTCAGGGGAGCATTGTCGTTGCCCTCGGATGCGGTCATGTTGAATATTATGTCCACACAAGCCTGGTCGAGAGCCACGGGGTCGAGCGACGCCAGGATGCCGTAGTCCTTGAGCGTGGGCTTCTCTGGAGTGGCTACGCAGTCGCAGTCCACCGACATGTTGTTCATCACGCTGATATACAGAATCCTGTCTCCGAAGAAGTCAGCCACCGCCTGTGCCGCCGCAGCCATCGACTCGAGGAATCCGTCCTGGTTCTGTGTGTGGTTCCACATACCCTCCACCTTGTCCTGATAACCGGCGGTGTGGATGTATGCCTTGCCGTTTGCCGACGCCACGCCGATGCTCTGGTTCTTTATCACTCCGCCCAGACCGCCCATCGGGTGACCCTTGAAGTGGGCGAGATTAATCATGAAGTCATAGTTCTTCAGATTCTTTCCCACGAGGTCGTACTTTATGTTTGTGGTGTCGCGCACGGGAATCCTGAACTCCCCTTCGGCGTCCATGATGTCCACTTTGGCTATCTTTGTGAATCCGTGTTCCTCCGCCACGCGCATGTGTTCCTCCACTGTGCCGCGCCGTCCGCCGTATGCCGTGTTGCACTCTACGATGGTTCCGCCCACCTTCTTCACCAGTCCGCCTATGAGCGAGGGCTGCAGATAGTTGGGGTTACCAGCCTCTCCGGTGCTCACTTTCACCGCCACGCGCCCCTCAGCCTTGCGTCCGAGAGCCTCGTAAATCTTAATAAGGGATTCAGGAGATATGTCGCGCGTTACGTAAACCTTCGGTTGCGCCGTCGCGGCAATTGCCATAATGAGGGCAAATGTTGAAAGAAACAGTTTTCTTATCATATTCTTCTATTGTTTGAATGGTTCCGTATGAATGTGTAATGATTGTGGGTTTTGCGGCTTGCTTTTTTATAAGCGGCGGAGTGTAGGGTGCGGACGGGTGCAAAGAAAGTTTGCTCTTAATTTCCCGAGTGCAGCTTATCTTCTGTAAAGATAATGAAAGGTGAGTGCAACAGCAAGGCGGGAAAACGAAGTTTTACCGTACTTGATACTGCCGAACCGTGTCTTATCTTCTGCAAAGATAAATAAATAATACGTATTGTAAAACAATGAAATTACGGAAAAAGTTACCAGTTTTACAGAATCGTACGATTATTCCTGCAATTCCGTAATTCATCCGTCACACCGCACCGTCAGCCATGTCAAGATATGAAAGAAAAAGAACTGCGCCGCCATGAGCAAGATGTATAAATATACGGGAATCCTCCCTGCGCGACGCATAAATATACATCACAACTCCGTAATACTCGTGTATTTGTCTCCGCGAGGCTCTCCGGCTGCAAATACGTGGGTTTTGCGCGGTTTGTGTATGTGTCTGACAGTCAGCAGATTGTGCCATATTCCCCTTCCAAAGCCACTTTCCGGTTATGCGAAAGAGCCTTTTCAGCATTGCGAAACGGGCTTTCCAGCAGTGCCGTAAAGGCTTTCCGGCTGTGTCGGACGGGCGTTCCTGCAAGACGAAAGAGCCTTTATGGCGTCATGATAGCGTCGTGAAAGCGGAGAAAAAGGTGAAAAGTGGGGGTGCGGAAGGTGCGGAACGGGGGTGCGGAAGGCGTTCAGGGGCATTTCCGTTTTCTGTTTCACGATTTACGGTTGTCAAAAATTTTTACTGCGGAAATGCATGAATATGCAGAATGCCGTGACTGTGTTGGAAAAACGGAAAGCCTGCGCCGCGCCTTCATTGTCGTTTTTTTGTCTCACGCCCGTGCTGAGGGCATGCGCTCCTTCAGGCGCAGGCACGAGCACAGCGCGCCGCAAATGGTGAGTATCCCTGCGAGGAGCATGGCGTCGTGAGGCGCACTGTCGCCGCAGAGATGGAAGAGAAGAGCCACCAGCGCAGCCCCCGTCGTCTGTCCGGTGAGCCTTGCCGTGGCAAGCATCCCGCTCGCGCTGCCTGCGCGCTGGGGCGGTGCCGAACTGAGCAGAAGGTGGTTGTTGGGCGACTGGAACAGTCCGAATCCGGCTCCGCACGCCATCAGTCTGAGTGCCAGACCGAGGTGTCCGGTGTCTTCAGGCACGAATGCCAGACTCATGCATCCGCAACTCATCAGCAGCAGTCCGGCTCCGCCGAGTATTCCCGGATGTATCTTGCCGACGAGAGAACCCGCTATCGGAGCCACGAACACTATGACCAGAGGCCATGAGGTCATGATGAGCCCTGTCTCGACGGCACTGTGCCCGAACGTGCCGGCAAGCATGAAGGGCACCGCCACCATACCGAGCATCTGCGCGGTGAACGATAGTATGCTCGTCACTACAGACATTGAGAATATCGGAATCCTAAGAAGGTCGAAGGGAAGCATGGGATATTTCTTCCTCATCTGCATGCGCACGTAGAGCACGGCGGTGCAAACGAAGGCGCAGGCTCCGGCAGTCAGGAGCGCGGCTGGCAGGTCGTGGGACACGCCCTCCACGCATCCTATCATCAGTCCGAATGTCGCCGCGTTGAGCAAAGCCTCTTTCAGGTTGAACCTTCTGCCCTTTATCTTCACCGGATTGTCGGGCAGATACCTGCGCGCCATTATGAAAGTCACTATGCCGACGGGCACGTTCACCGCGAAGAGCCACTGCCATGTGGCTGCCGAGAGGATAGCCGCCGCGACGGAAGGACCTGTCACCGAGGCTATCGCCACGACGGTGGCGTTGAGTCCCACGCCCTTGCCGAGGTGGCGTTTGGGGTAGATGAGTTTTACGATTGACGTGTTGACGCTCATTATCATGGCTGCGCCCAGTCCCTGCACGAGGCGCGAGAGCACCAGCGTTGTGAGTCCGGACGACAGCGCGCACAGCAGCGAGCCGAGCGTGAACACCGCTATCCCCGCCATGTATACCTGCTTGTAGCCTTTCAGTTCGCCGAGCGAGGCGAACGGGAGGAGCGTCATCATGATGACGAGCTGGAAGGCGTTGACAATCCATATGGAGTCAGACGACGGTATGTCCAGTTCCGAGGCTATGCTTGGCAGGGCGACGTTGCATATCGTCCCGTCGAGAACGGAGAGGAAAAGTCCGCAGAACGTTGCCGCCATGGCATAATAGATGCGCGGGCGGTGCAGTCCGTCCCATTGCAGGTTGCCCGTAAGCTGTCCGGCGGCTGCGCCGTCATTGGCGTTCACGGATGTGGTAGGGGTGCTGTCTTTAGTGCTGTTCATAATCATCGTCATAAGCGTTCTGTCGCTCCGCCTGCGCGTGTCGTGTGGGCGGAACATGTGTTATCCGCATGCAAAGTTAGTAAAAATATGTCATGTAAGGAAACCCTGCGCGCGGAGGCATGCGCTTGGCGGGAGCGTTGTTTATGGTTGTAAAAAGCGTAAAAAAGGTAATGCCGTTTAACGGCAAAAAGCGTAACTTTGCGCTACTATGCCGTTATGGCGGACGCGGGGATGGCAAGAGCCGCGTCAGCTGAGGCTGGATAATCACATATTATTAACAAAATTCAAAAACGGAAAGACAGAAATATGTTACTTGAAAAAATCAAATCGCCTGCCGACATCAAGAATATGACGGCGGAACAGCTCAGACTTCTTGCAGCCGAGATACGCGGAGGAATACTCAAGCGCGACAGTACGATAGGCGGACACGTGGGTCCCAATCTCGGATTCGTGGAGGCTACGATAGCCCTGCACTATGTGTTCAATATGCCGGAGGACAGGATTGTGTTCGACGTGTCGCATCAGGTGTATCCGCACAAGATGCTTACGGGGCGAGCATACGGATTCATCGACAGCAGGCGCATGGCTGAGGTGTCGGGCTACAGCAGTCCGGCGGAGTCGCCAGAATATGACTGCTTCGAGATAGGTCATACGTCGACGTCGGTCGCCCTCGCCACAGGTCTGCAGAAGGCACGCGACATTCTCGGAGGCAAGGAGAACGTTGTGGCGGTCATCGGAGACGGTTCGCTGAGCGGCGGAGAGGCTTTCGAGGGACTCGACGTGGCTTCGGAGCTTGGCACGAATATAATAATTGTGGTGAACGACAACGAAATGTCTATCGCCGAAAACCACGGAGGGATATACCGCAACCTGCAACTGCTGCGCCAGACCGGGGGAAAGGCTGAGCTGAACCTGTTCAAGGCGATGGGCTTCGAATATAAATATGTGGAGCAGGGCAACGACATCGCAGCTCTCATAGAGGTGTTCAAGGAGGTCAGGGACACGCCACGTCCGGTGGTGGTGCACCTCCACACCGAGAAGGGACACGGATGGCAGCCCGCCGTGGACAACAAGGAGAAATGGCACTGGAACTCTCCTTTCGACATCGAGACGGGTGCTCCCAAGTCGGAAGGAGGCGGAGAGAGCGCGGCGCAGATACTGGGCGGATGGCTCAGGGAGGAGATGAGGCGCGACCCGAAGCTTGTGAGCATATCGGCGGCGGTACCGGCTTCGATAGGCTTCGGACCCGAGGAGCGTCGCCAGGCAGGCGCGCAGTATGTGGATGTGGGCATTGCCGAGGAGGCGGCGGTGGCTATGGCGTCGGGTATGGCGCGCAGGGGAGCGCACCCGGTGTTCAGCACTTACGCCACATTCTTGCAGCGCACGTACGACCAGATGGCGCAGGACCTGTGCGTGAACGGCAATCCAGCCGTGATAAACGTGCTGGGCGCGTCGGTCTACGGCATGAACGACTTCACGCATATATGCTTCTTCGACATCCCGATGTTGAGTCATATACCCAACCTTGTCTACCTTGCGCCGACGACGGTAGAGGAAATGATAGCCATGGAAAAGTGGGCTATAGGACAGGACAAGTACTCTGTCGCGCTGCGTGTGCCTGAAGGTGAGGTGAGCCACAGCACCGAGGAGTATGACACCGACTACTCCGAGCTCAACCGCTACAAGGTGGTGAGACGGGGCAAAGGAGTGGCTCTGATAGGTCTGGGCAACTTCCTTGCAAAGGCGGAGCGCGTGGCTGACATGCTGAAAGAGAGCGGGCTGGACGCCACCGTCATCAATCCGCGCTATATAAGCGGTGTCGACGAAGAGCTGCTCGAGAGCCTGAAGGCAGACCACAGTCTGGTGGTGACGCTGGAGGACGGTTGCGTGGACGGAGGGTTCGGCGAACGCATAAGCCGCTTCTACGGCTCTTCCGACATGAAGACCATGAACTTCGGTGTGGCAAAGGCTCTTTACGACCGTTACGACGTGCGGCAGCTCCTGCTCGACAACAGGCTCACCGACGGGCAGGTTGTGGAGGACATACTTGGCGTAATGGGCAGATGAGCGGCGTGAATGCCGCCAAGCCCCCGCGCCTGACGAAGCTTAACGACAGTCACCCCCGGCATCACAGTGAGTGGATGCCGGGGGTGACGCATATGTTAAGGTATGTTTCCGTGACTCAGGTTCAGACGGAGAACATTATTATAATCTGTGCTATGACCACTCTGACGAACATTCCGAGCGGATAGACCGAGGTGTAGCTCACTGAGGCGGAGTCGCCTTTGAGCGTGTCGTTGGCGTAGCTCAGAGCCATGGGGTTTGCCATCGAGCCGCAGAGAATGCCGCAGATGGTGCCGAAGTCGAACTTTCCTGTGTGCAGGGCGAGCAGTCCCACGATGATGAGAGGGAGCACGGTGACCACGAATCCGGTAGCAACCCACATCAGACCTTCGGGTCGCATGATGGTGCTGAAGAAGTCGCTGCCTGCCACAAGACCCAGACTTGCAAGATAGAGCGACAGTCCGAGCTTGCGCAGCATGAGCGATGCGGAGCGTGTGGTGTAGCTTATGAAGTGGGCGCGGGGACCGAGCGCGCCGACAAGTATGCCCATGATGATGCCTCCGCCTGCTATTCCGAGGTGTACGGGCGCGCTCATTCCCGGCAGGTTGATGGGAATCATGCCGAGCGCAAGACCCAGTATCATCCCGAAGAAGATGGCTCCGAGGTTGGGCTCTTTGAGCACTTGGACAGCGTTTCCGAGGAACTGCTCGGCGTGACAGATGTCTTTCGGAGCTCCCACAACGGTGAGGCGGTCGCCGTACTGGAGGCGAAGGTCGTCGCTGGCAAGCAGCTTTATGTCGCCGCGCATTATCCGGCTGACGTTCACTCCGTATGCCGTGCGCATGTGGAGCGTGCCGAGCGTCTTGCCGTTGAGCTCTGTCCGGGTGAGCAGAATCACGCGGCTCTCCACGTTGCTGTCTATGGCGTTCCAGTCTATACGGTCTTTGTCGCGGTTCCAGTCTTTCTCCACCTTCTTGCCGAAGAGTATGCTCATTGCCTCCGACTCGTCTATCTTAGTCACCACGAGCACGCTGTCGCCCTGCTGCATCGTGGTCTCCGCCAGCGGCACAATCACCTTTCCGTCGCGCCATATGCGCGATATGATGAAGTGGCGGTGGGTCATCTGCGAAATCTCAAAGATGGTTTTCCCGTCGAGCGCGGGGTTCACGACGATGTATTGTGCTATGTATGTGTTGTCCTCACTGTTCTCCTCGCGCGGCTCAAGGTCTGCCGGCTTGACGAAGAAACGGCGTATGAACATCATGGCGAGTATCACTCCGACAACTCCGAGCGGATAGGTCACGGCGCATCCCAGTGCCGCTCCGTTGCTCGGAAGTCCTGCGCTGTTGAGTGCCTGCTGCGCTGCGGCAAGGGCGGGGGTGTTGGTTGTCGCTCCGCAAAGGATGCCGGTCATGTCAGGAACGCTTATTCCTGTCAGCGGACAGAGTATGAGTGCCAGTATCGTTCCGGCTGCGATGACAGCCATGCTCCATATGTTGAGCGACAGACCCTCGTGCCTCATCATGCCGACAAAGCTCGGTCCGACGTGCAGTCCGAGGGTGTAGACGAAGAGCAGAAGCCCGAACGTCTCTGCGAAACTCACCATCATGGGGTCGGCACAGAAGCCCAACTGACCCGCTATGATGCCTATGAAGAACACGAAAGCTATTCCGAGCGATATGCCGCGGACATGAAGTTTGCCGAGCGCGAGGCCTGCGGCGGTTATCATGGACAGCACTATGACCGTCTGTGCGGCAGGATTTGTGCTGAAAAGCCCGTTTATCCAGTCCATTGTTATGTTATTGATGTGATGAGTGTCCGGATGTGGCTGACCGGTGGAAAGATATGTATGCCCTGCTTCCACGGACCCGCCAATATCCTGTGCAAAGATAGCTCAAGTTGCAGACACTGCAAAGAAAAGACGCCGAAATGTATGTTTTACCGTGTTTTATACAAGCCGCCTTACTGCGGAAGAGCCTTTTCTGTCAATTGTCATGACAATAGTGACATTATCTGGATTGCCTTACGGCGCAGTCTATCGTTATCTTTCCGTTGTCGGGAATGATGCGCAGGACGTGGCTGTCGCCCTCCGCCGCTTTCTCAAACCTGCCTTCTGAGCATGTCACGGAGTAGGAGTGTCCGCGGAACACGGCGTTGGCAGACTTGCCGCCGACGTCGGTGAACGGCAGTTCCGTGCCCGGTGCGGCGTGCAGTTGCAATGCCCATGCTACGTCTCTGTCCGCATCCGGCGAGCTCACCTCTATGCGGTCGTCGTGCAGCGTGATGCGGAATGTGTCGCCATACTGGTCGTTGCCTCTCACTTCGAGCACGCTTCTGCCGCGCTCTTTCACTTCCGGACTGTCGAGCCTGAGCTCTTCCGCATGTCCGTCACTGCCGGTCCTGACAAGTGACAGTCCGGCTCTGTCCTCGCCCTTGCTCCACATGAAGCCGTCGACGAAGGGCAGCGTGTAGAACAGAAAACGGTCTCCCGTGCCCGGAGTGTCGAGATATTCCGACTTGAAACGCTCGTCGAAGAGATGTATGTCGCGGAATCTGAAGCGTCCCTTTTCCCACAGCAGGTTGGCGCGGTAGTAACGGCTGTCGTACCAGACGGTCTTGTTGCCCTCGCCGCGCACGTCGCTCACGGTGGTGACGGCGGTGGCGGGAGTGAGCGGAAAACGCTTTCTGAACCATCTGCCAGACTCTCCGAGCGTCTCCACACGCACCTTTCCGGCACGCCGCAGAGAGTCGATGAGCGGCATCTGCATCTCGAGTCCCTCCCTCATGTTGTCCCATGTGAACGAGTTTTCCTGCCCTGCCTGCGCATAGCCGAAGGCGAGGCACGGTCCGTCGGTGAGCGCGTCGAAGAAGTAGTCCACCCATTTGCGGTTCATCCCGGCATGCTTATAGACCGGCTCGAGCGATATTACGCCCTGCCGTTCGTTGCCCAGTCCGTCGTCATACTGGTATATCGGGTCGCTGCCAAGCATTCTGAAGACGGGCACCGGTATCTGTCCCGCTCCGGTCTGGGCAGGCATGTAGGCGTTGAGACGGCTGGGATAGTAAGCCTGGTTCCAGTATCCGCCCCACATGGTGTAACCGTCTGTGCCTATCTGGTCCTTGCAGTTGCACGACGCTTCGATGCCGTATCTGTCGTGCATATATGCAAGTGTGTGCGCGTCGATGTACCATGAGCCTACCGATTTGGGGTAAGTGCCGAATACGTCCTTGAACTTCCGCATGTAGACATCCACCAGACGCTCCCGCTCTTCCTTTGTGTATCCGGTGCTGAAGGCTATGTTCGCGTGCGACACCCACGGATGCTCGCCCCGCCACTTGAGTCCCGCCGCCTCGATGTGCGGCTGTGTCAGTTCCCACCATGCGCCTATCTCCGCGCCGTTGCGCAGCTTGGTCTTCAGCAGTTTCTGGTAGAGTGGATTGATGAGAGCGTCGTACTCGAGCAGGAACGTTGCCGGAAGATTGTAACGGTTGACCAGCTCCACCTGCCTGCACACCGTCTCGTAGAGTTTCCGGTCGGAGTCTTCCACGCGATAGTCTGTCTGTCGTATGAAGTTCACTATGTTTATTATGCGCGGCTGGTTGTCGGTCCCAGTCACGCCTACGGTCCGCGCGCATGCCGTCGCGGTGGCTGCCGCGAGGGTCAGGATGAGGAACAGTGTTTTGGTCTTTGTCATGTCTTGAAGGTTATTACACATTATTATATAGTATATTATAGTCAGCAGTGCGGGTCGGAAGAGGCTTTTCCGTTCAGAGATAGGTCACGAGTATGTCCCAGACTGCTAATATATGGCATAGCGAGCCGAGCAGGACGAAGAAGTGGAACACCGTGTGCATGAACCTCCTTTTGTTGATACTGTAGAACAGCGCGCCCGTGATGTAGCTCACTCCCTCGGCTATGAGCCATGCCATGGATATGCCGCTCACGCTGCGGGAGAGCGGTCCGAACGCCACGAGCACGCTCATGCCCATTGCCACGAAGCATGCCGTCTCGATGTTGCTGTGGTCTTTCAGCCGCGCGAAGCTCATTATGGTGCCCGCTATGGCAGCCGTCCATATGAAGGCGAACAGCGACCATCCCCATGCCCCGCACTCTCTCAGGGCTATCAGAGTGATGGGAGAGTAGGATCCGGCGATGTGCCAGTAGATTGCCGCGTGGTCCCACCGGCGGAGCCGTTCCTTCCATTTCGACCATGCGCTCAGCGAGTGGTATACCGTGGAAGCGGCGTATGAGCACAGCATACCGAAGAGATAGAGTATGACACCAGTTGTAGCCCAGATGTTGTCGGTGTGCATACACCATGCCAGGAACACCGCTCCCGCCGCCACACCCATCACTATTCCGGCTGCGTGCGACCACGAGTTCCACAGCTCTTCCTTATGATTGAAGAATATTTTCATTGCGTTCCGCGCTTCGGTGTGAATCCTTTCCTGTCCTTTCGAGTATGTCCTGCATTTTCCATCTGCGTCTCATCGAGTAGGTCTTTCCCTCTTTCTCTATGACGGAAAAGAGTGCGAAAGCCTTCTCAAGAAGGAATTCGTTGTCAGGAAAGGATACGGTGTCAGCCTCGACATAGAACAGTTCGGCAAGCATCTCCATGCGCGCCATGCGCTGTTCGGGGTCGAGTCCGGCAAGAGCGAGCATCACCTCGTCGGTCGTGGCGTTGCGGTAGAGCGCGTACGGACCGACATACTGTTCGTAGAGCTGTTTTATCTCCTCGCGCCGGTCGGCTATTTCCTTCTTCCTGAGCATGCGTTCTATCGCAGCCATGAACTCGCGTATGAGGCGCAGGATGTAATCACGTTGAAGCATAGTGTTGTGTTGTCTTATGTTGTTTCTGTTTCGTCTGTACCGTTGTCCGTGGTGTCCGCGCCGCCGTCATTGTGACTGTCGCCTCCGACGGTGATGACGCCCGCTCCGCCGTATGCCCGTCCTGTATTCATGATGTGGCGGTAGAGCTTGTTGTAGAAAGGATGGCGCGTCATGGTGGATGTGTCTCCAAGGATGATGAGCTTCATCCTTGCGCGTGTCATCGCCACGTTCATGCGACGCAGATCGCGCAGGAATCCTATCTGCCCCTCACCGTTGGCGCGCACCAGCGAGATGAGTATCACGTCGCGCTCCTGCCCCTGAAACCCGTCGACGGTGTTGACGGTGATGAGGTGGCGGTAAGGTTTGAAGAAGGCGTCTTTCCTTATCAGCCGTCTGAGATACTGCACCTGCGCCCGATAGGGAGATATCACGCCCACGTCGATGCTCTCCTCGAGCAGTCTGCGCCTGCCTATCTTGTTGAAGTAGGAGGTGAGAACGGTGACGGTGAGCTCAGCCTCTCCGCGGTTTATCCTGCCGAAGTTCTCGCCCACAAACTCCTCTTTGCCCTCGAGCGCGGAGGTGTCTATCCACGTCATGGGGCAGTCGAAGTCGAGTATTCCACGGTTTTTTATCTGCGGTGCGGAGGTTATCCGTCCCTGATAGAACCATTCGTTGGAGAACCGCATTATGTCCTCGTTCATGCGGTATTGCACAGTGAGCAGCGTCACCGCCTCCGGCTTGCTCTCCACGATGCGCTCCATGAGCGTCGTGCCCAGTCCGCCTTTCAGCGCGGCTATGCTCTTGACGGTGGGCGGAAGCTGGCAGTGGTCGCCTGCGAGCACCACACGCGACGCCCTGCGTATGGCTATCCAGCACGCCGCCTCGAGAGCCTGCGCCGCCTCGTCGATGAAGAGTGTGCCGAACTTCATGCCTTCCAGCAGCCGGCTTGCCGACCCTGTGAGCGTGGATGCTATCACCCTTGCCTCGCCGAAAAGGCTGTTGTTGATGCGCAGCTCCAGCTCGACGGCTCTGTCGCGCAGCCTGTCCAGCTTCTGGTGGAAGTCTTCTCCGCGTCTGCGATGTGCCCGTAGCTGGCGTATGGCGTTGCGTATGCTCCACAGCTGCGGGTAGTCGGGATGAGCCTCGAAGCGTCGTTCGTAGGTGAAGGAAAGCATCTTGTCGTTCACGCGCGTGGGATTGCCGATGCGCAGAACGTTCAGTCCCCGGTCGGTAAGTTTCTCTGATATCCAGTCGACAGCCATGTTGCTCTGGGCGCATACGAGCACCTGGTTCTCTCGCCGGAGTGTCTCGTATATTCCCTCAACGAGCGTTGTGGTCTTCCCTGTGCCCGGAGGACCATGCACAACCATGACGTCTTTTGCCGCCAGCATCTCGTTGACGGCGTGCTCCTGCGAAGGGTTGAGCCACGGGAACCGTGTCGGTGCGAACGTGAACCGAGCCGCCTTCGCTCCCGAGTAGAACAGGTCGCGCAGGTAGGCAAGGCGTCCCGAGCGCGCGCCTGTGACACGGTCGAGAGCCTCGAACATCAGTCTGTATGACGTCTCGTCGAACGACAGCTGCACGCCCAAGGGCTTCTCCATGCGTTGCAGTTCGAGAATGTGGCTGGCTGACGGCATCACCACCACCATGCGGTCGGCTTCGGCATAGCTCACCGTGGCTGTGAACGACAGGTAGCGGATGCTTTTCTCCTCTCCACCGGCACCGGTGCTCATGGTGAAGAAACACACCGGGCGTCCGTACTCGAAGTTGTGTTCGATGTCGCTCCCGTCCTGTCTTATTATCTCGATAACCTCCTGATTGAGCGAGTTATAATACGTGCGTCCCGTCCTTACGGGATACCATGCGTCGCCGCGCCTCACCTTCCGCATTATGCCGAAAGCCTCCGTCTGCCTGCGGAAGTTCTCTTTCTCGCATGCATATTCCACCTGCAGCAGCATCCTCTGCCGCGTGAGAGCCTGTATGGGTGACTGGTTGTCCATGCCTATCGGTCGTCGTGTTGTCGCGCCTGGCGTCTGGAGAAGACGCAGCCGCAGTAGTTCTGCCTGTAGAGACCGTGTTCGCGCGACAGCTCTATGGAGCGTAGATAGCCCCCGCGCTTCTTGAAGTCGGACGGCAGGAAGCTCACTCCCGTGCGTGCGGCAATCTCCTCGCCTATCTCGTTTATCCTGTCAGCCCTCTTCATCGGACTTATTGTGAGTGTCGTGGTGAAGTAGTCCATGCCCCGTTCTGCCGCAAGCCGCGCCGCGCGTTCGAGCCTCATGCGGTAGCACACAAGGCATCTGTCGCCTCCCTCAGGTTCGTTCTCCAGTCCTCGCACGGCGTTGTAGAACGTCTGCGGGTCGTATTCGTCAGCCTCGAACATCACCGGGTTCACGGTCTCCATCTCACTTATGAGTCTCCGCTGTTCCTCTCTGCGCGTGGCGTATTCGGATTCGGGCGATATGTTGGGGTTGTAATAAAGCACCGTTATGCGGAAGTATTGCGACAGATACTCTATGGTATAGCTGCTGCACGGTGCGCAACAGCTGTGCAGCATCAGTGTGGGTGTCTCTCCGGCAGCCTCGTGCCGTTTTATTATCTCGTCGAGTCTGAGCTGATAGTTTATCTTGTTCATTGTATATGTTGTGTTGTTGCGGCGCGCCGGGATGTATTTGATGTTTCAATTAATATTACTTGTCGTTGTGTTGCCTGGCGCGGGCTGTCTTATGCAAAGACAGAGCCAGCGAGTGCAATGAGAACCTGTTCTTAGATTGCCGAGTGCGGGCTGTCTTATGCAAAGACAGAGCCAGCGAGTGCAATGAGAACTTGTTCTTAGATTGCCGAGTGCAGCCTGTCTTATGCAAAGACAGAGCCAGCGAGCGCAATGAGAACTTGTTCTTGTATTGCCGAGTGCAGCCTGTCTTATGCAAAGTTAGCGTAAAATTTTTTAATGAGCCAGAGTTTATATCAAAGAAAATGATACGTATGGAGTAGGAATATGTCAGTAATGGGTCGGCGAGGTGTTTCCGCGCAGTGCTTACGTGTTTTAAAATAACATGGCTGGCGGAAAGTAGAGACGCAATATTTTGCGTCTCACGAGGGAGAAATGTGATTGTACGAAGAGGAAATGCGCTATCGGTTGAGGCTATGATGTGCCTTTCGTTGCTGCGTTTATTGTACGGGAGACGCAAGATTTTGCGTCTCTACTTGGTTGGTAGCGCATTTTGGGTGTGCGGTTTGTTTGTGGTCGTGATGGGGAAAATGTGTTTATTGTCAGTGTGTTATGATGTTTTATGTAGCGGATGGTAGCTTGTGAGACGCAAGATTTTGCGTCTCTACTTTGGAATGAAAGCGGGGTTGTGGCGTGGAGGGGATGATGTTATGGCGACGGATGCTGTCTTTATCGTGTCCATATGCTGTCTTTATCGTGCCCATATGACGTTTCGCACGGTCGTCTTGTTATCCGTTCTTAAAATGGGATGTCTTTTTATATGCCATGCCAAAACGTCTGCGGAGCGCGGATATATGCGGTTTTTGCTTAACATATATTTATGTTTGGTGTTTTGAATTTAACATATCGTTTTCTCTCTTACAGCTTTCCGCACCTCGACAATGTCTGTCCGGAAAGCCTGTTTTACGTCATTTGTGTGGTGAAAAAACGGGTGGGGGAAGGTGCGGAAAAGGCTCTTTTGTGTTACGGGAACGGCTTTTTGAGGGTGCGTAAGGGACTTTATGGCAGTGTGATAAAGCCTGTTTCGTGATGCGGAACGGGCTCTTTCGTGTGACGGAGAAATGGCTTTCATGACGCCATTGCAGTCAACCGGTTGTCTGTCAGTGGCTTGCGCGGGTTCCTGTTTTCTGCGTTTTTCCGGATTGTTTTGCCGCTGCCGCGCTCTGACGTAGTATTTGCGGTGTTTTTACAACGGATATTTAACATTTCGGTTACGGTTTTATAAATTTTTAATATTCATATCCGTGAATTGCGGCATTGTGGTTGTCGTATGACGATGATGTCCGTGCGTTATTCCGTGGACATTGTTCTCCATCGTCAACATCTTACGTACACAATATCCGGTGATATGCATTCATTATGCCTCATGTTCTTTGCCGTTTGCCTTAAAATGAGTAATTTTGCACACATTTGGTATAATCAGCCGATTAATAACAGGTTCGCAATGAAGGATATTTGCTGCTTAGGGCACATCACAAAAGACAAGATCATCACTCCGCGCAAGACCGTCTACATGTCGGGAGGCACGTCGTTCTATTTCTCATATGCCTTCAACAGTCTTCCGCACAGGGTTCCGTTCAGGCTCGTGACGAAGCTCGGGGAGGAAGACATGGACGCCGTGAGACTGATGCGGGGTGCTGGCATCGACGTGGAAGTGAGACGGAGCCGCCACACGGTGTATTTTGAGAACAAGTATGGGGATAACCAGAACGAGCGCACACAGCGTGTCCTGGAGAAGGCAGACCCTTTCACCGTTGAGGACGTGAGCGGTCTTGACGCCGGCATATATCATCTCGGGTCGCTCCTTGCCGACGATTTCTCGCCCGAGGTGGTGGAGTATCTCTCGCAGAGAGGCAGCATATCCATCGACGCCCAGGGCTATCTGCGCGACGTTCGGGGGCATGATGTGCATGCGGTGGACTGGGAAGACAAGCTCAGGATACTCGCCCTGACGGACATAATAAAGGTGAACGAGCACGAGATGCAGGTCATCACGGGACTCAGCGACGCCCGGGACGCTGCCCTGCGCCTGGCGGGGTGGGGCGTGAAGGAGGTTGTGGTGACGCTGGGAAGCGAGGGTTCGCTGATATATGCCGATGGCTGTTTCCACGAGATACCGGCGTACGCGCCGCGTGAGATAGTGGATGCCACGGGCTGCGGCGACACCTATTCCGCCGGTTATCTGTACTGCCGCGCGCTCGGTGCGGGCTATTCCGAGGCAGGACGGTTTGCCGCCGCCATGTGCACATTGAAGCTCGAGCATAACGGACCGTTCGACCGCACTGCGGCGGAAGCCGAGGCTCTTGTGCGGGGAGAGCGCAGGGGGTGATGGCGGAGAGTGATAAAATTGAGGCGAATTTTGTTTGATTGTGAGTTTTTTTTCGTACATTTGCATAAGATCGGATGCGGCTCGGCAGTGCCAAAGCTGTAAAAACACGGTTTTTCCGCTTTGCCGTTGCGCTCGCCTTTCGCTCTCTTTGCATAAGATGTAGCTGCACTCGGGAATATGAAAGCAGCTTTCATTCCACTCGTTTGCAACATCTTTGCATAATATAGGATGCGGCTCGGCAGTGCC